>Ga0209606_1000967_pt1 | contig 39230 bp, 33 predicted proteins | sample AD_UKC057_MetaG_FD_184412 | JGI IMG/M metagenome (GOLD analysis project Ga0209606, IMG submission 184412) | Active sludge microbial communities of municipal wastewater-treating anaerobic digesters from USA - AD_UKC057_MetaG (SPAdes) (version 2) | ecosystem: Engineered > Bioreactor > Anaerobic >... | reverse complement strand
ACGCTCCTACGCATACACCACTTCCTCGGGCCGCATCACGTGTGCCGAGCCGATTCGCTCGCCCCACTGGCCCGGATCCGGGGAGATGTAGACGTGAATCACCCGGCGCGATTCGTCGAGCAGGGCAACGCGAGAGAACGGATCCAACATGGTTGCGGGTTCGGGTTCGAGGCGTGCCAGCGTCTCCAGCAACCGCGTTGCCTGGGTTTTCCCCTCGTCCTCGGGCAAATGTTCCCCCGCCGTCATCAATCCCACCAGGAACTGACGGTTCAGCATCGTGACGCCCAACGAAGCAATCATCTCGATGGCCTCTTCAAACCGCTCTTCGAAGTCCGGCAACCCTTCCCTCGCGCGCGCATCAAATATAAAAAGCACGCAACGTGACGTCTCGAGGGCCATCTCCTTGACGACTAGGTCGTCTGTCTTGGCACTAATGCGCCAGGCGACATGCCGAAGATCGTCGCCGGGGAGGTATCCGCGCAAACTGAAGAAGTCGTCGCCCATGCCGCGAGCGAGGCGGGGCAGGTCGCCCACGCGCCGCGTGGCATCCAGGGCAGCCGGGCGAACGGCCCTTACGCGGGGATACACCACGACCTCCGCCGAATCGTGTACCCGCAGCCGCGTCTCGATAAGGCCGAAGGGAAAGGTCGTGACCAGATTGATGGGAGGGGGTGGAAACACGCCCCGTTTCGAGAACAGCGCGTTGATGCGAACGACTCCCGCTTTCCGCGGAGGCAGTTTCACCATGTAGCCCACCGAATTCCCGGGCTGCTCAGCCAGTTCGATGTGAAGGGAGATGGTGGGCAGAAAGGGCTTGTGGTTCTCGACGCGCACAGTAATCCCGACACTTTCCCCGCGATGGACCGCGGACGGCGCTTCGCATATCACGTTCAAGCCCCGCAGATTGCGCGCCGAAAAGAAGACGGACAGCAAGAGGAAGCTTATCAGGGCCCCCACGAGGAGGTAGAGGAGGTTCATCCCGCTGTTCCATGCCGCCAGCAGCACGATCAGGGTTATAATGATGAAGACTTGCCCCGCCCGGGGCAAATGCCATGTGATGCCGCGTATCCGCAGGTTCATGGGAGTCACCGGGGTATGGGCGTGTTCTTGACCACGTCGAACACCGCCCGAGCGCGGGACCGGGCCGCCGCAGCGAGGTTCCCTTCTCGCGAGCGCACGAGCACGCGATGCGACAGGGCCGGCACGGCCATCTGCTTGACGTCGTCGGGCGTGACGTAGTCGCGCCCTTCCACGAGCGCATGGGCCTGGCTCGCTTCATAAAACGCTTGGGCCGCTCGAGGACTGGCCCCGAGCTGAATGTGCTCGTGTTGCCGAGTCCCTTGCACGATGGCCAGCATGTAACTGGCCACGCTGTCGTCCACATGAACGTCTCCCACTTGCTGCTGAAGGCCAACGATTTCGTCGGCTGACAGCACGGGTTCGAGGCGCGCCATCTCGGCGCGGGGATCGCGCCGTCGCATGATGTGCAACTCGTCCTCGCTACCCGGATAGCCAATTTCCACCCGAAGCATGAAACGGTCAAGCTGGGACTCCGGCAAGGGGTAGGTGCCCTCATACTCGATGGGGTTCTGAGTGGCCAGGACAATGAACGGCTGCGGCAGGTTCCTGGTCACGCCGTCTACCGAGACCTGAAACTCGCTCATCGCCTCGAGCAAGGCGCTCTGGTTCTTTGGAGGCGTGCGGTTTATCTCGTCTGCCAGCACCACACCGGCAAAAATCGGGCCCGGCCGGAACTCGAATTCCCGCGTTTTCGGATTCAACACGGAAACGCCAAGGATATCGGAGGGCAGCATGTCGCTGGTGAACTGAATGCGGCTGAACCTGCAGTCTATGGAGCGCGCCAGCCCCTGAGCCAGCGTGGTCTTACCGATTCCAGGAACATCCTCGATCAGGATATGCCCGCGCGCCAGCAATCCTGTCACGCACAGCTTGACCGTCTCACGCTTGCCAAAAATGACCCGTTCGACGCCATTTATCAACGCTTCTATGCGCGCCGCGATGCGGGGATCAAGGCTGCACCCCCCCTCGGCTCTCAATACACGCCCTGACCCATCCTCAACCGTACGCAACTGCGTCATGCCCGTTTCTCCATTTTACTGCAGACCCAAACGGCTCTCTTGTCATATCTTCTACGCTAAATACAGATTCGAAATGATTTCGCCGCCGTTTCTCAGAGAAACGCCATACATTCCGCTGTTTTCCGCAACGGGCTGGGCCGCAGATATTGTCCTCGGGCGACCAGCAATGAACCATCACCTCCACAACGATCAAAAACGTCCATAAATTCCCGAAGAGGCCCCTCCCGGTAATACGGCATTACCGCAACAGAGCGATTTGCAGAACGGCGGTGACCGCCGAAATCACCACGCATATACGAACAGGGGCTGGAACCCAAAGGGCGGTTTCTTGTGGAGTGCTCCGGGATCTGTTCCACGTGCCCGAATCCTCACTGGCAGATTGAAATACTCGCGTCACGATGCGACCTCGTCAAAGCAGCTATTCGAGGTTCGCGATTCTATATCCAGCGCTCGAACCAGGCGTCTGCCGCATCGAGCGCCTCGACGGTAAGAGACCGGCCGCGCGCATGGGTCCAGTTCTCGATGGCATTCTCGGCGCCCAGCATGCGATACACGTTTCGCGCGGCATCGGCAGCCTTCTGGCAGCTTTTCGTGTTGGACAGTTTCTCGTCGTTCAGCGCGGTGATAAGCAGGGTCGGCGTGGGCGCCGCAAGAGCCAATATGTGTTCCCAATCGAAAGGATAGTTCCTTGTGGCCACCGCTTCTTCGAGGTTTGGCAGCAGCATGCACTCGCCGTCCTGCACCCAGCGCCCCGGCTTCTTGTCATCCTGGAAACGGGTGAAGCCGCAACTTGCCACGCACACCTGTACCCGTTCGTCAAGAGCCGCCACAAGCAGCGCACAGGTTCCCCCCAGCCCATGACCGATGATGCCCATGCGCGCCGCATCCACCCCGGGGGTCTCTGCCAATGCCTCGAGCGCACAGGTGTAATCCCACATCATCTTGCCGAGCAAGGACGCTTTCGGCCAGTCTTTGTAGAAGTTTGTCGTGTCATAGGCGTCCCTGCCCGGAGAGACGCGTTCTCCAGTGGTCACGCAGTCGGGGGCAATGGTTGCGAAACCTTGTTCGGCATAGTGCTGGGCAAACGCCAGGAAACGGTCTCCCGCCAAACCAGCCGGCTCGGCTTTGCCTTCGGGCGTTTCACTGTGGCAGCAGACGATCGCCGGGGCCGGGTCCTTGCGCTCGGGCAAGAACAGCCACGCCGTGATACGCTCCCACTCGGTCACGAAGTAATTCACGCGTCTCCGGACATAGCCGGAGAACGATTCTTCGTCCATAACCTTCAACTGCAGTTCCGCCCGCTCCTTGGGGAGTTTGCCGAATTGTCTCAAGACGGCAGACTCGATTTCCTTGCGGGCCTGTATCCAATCTAACGGGTTTTTCAGCTTATTAAGGTCGACCATTTCCGTCCTTCCACACCAGTCATGGCACGCATGCTTTACACGTACGGCTTGCACGCCGGCTGCATGGTAGATATACCGGTGTCTTGGAATCAAATCGTTATGTTCGGTACATGATGGAGGGGAGCATGCTCAGGGACTTGGGAACACTCACCGCCTCGTGGCTGGGCCACCTTATCGGAAGGGTTGGCCAATGGCTGGGCGCGCCGGCCCCGGAACGGTTCGGGCACATCACCGAGTACTACAGCAATCCCATCGTGTCGCGGATGCGTCTCAGCGGGATCGTGTTCGGTAACGCCGTAGTCTACTCGGTGGCTGACCCCGCCGTGCCGGTGTTGCGGTACGATAAACAAGGGTACGTCGAACTGCGCGAGCACGAATGGGCCCACGTCGCCCAGTATCAGGGGTGGGGAGCAGTGTTCTGGCTCAAGTATCTGGCAGCGGAGACCGCGCGGCCGTTTTCAGTGAGCCGCATCAATCATTACGAGATGCAGGCGGATGACGCGTGCCGGAAACAAGTGCAGGCGGGGGGCTAGCCCGGGAACAGGCGGGGGAGTTCCCGACGCAGGAACGCAAAACCAAGCAGATGGGGGGAATAGGCTGGAGGCAGTGGAGACGGCGCGGCTTTTTCGGCCTGTGGAACACTGTCGGCGTATCGCCGCGTATGGGAAGCGAGCCGTTCCCGTCGCGAAACAGGTCCCGGAGCACGAAGCAGGTTCGCTGAAAGCTGCCAGACTTGCCCTTGCAAAGGCGTGCCGGGAAAAGATATACTTTCCAGAGGTGCTGAACATACAGATTCTCAACCTATTCGAAGGTGAACGATTATGTGGCAACCAGGAATGTGGGAGCTTGTGGTCATACTGATTATCGTGCTGGTCGTGTTCGGCACGGGCAAATTGTCGAACATCGGCAGTTCGCTCGGGACGGCCATCCGCGATTTCAAGCAAAGCGTGAAAGAGGTTCCCGAAAAGGACGACAAGCCCGAAGAGAAGAAAGACGAGGAAACGTCCTGAACCGCAGCCAGGCAGGTCCGTACACTTCAGGTTGCATGAGAGGGGCGGCTGAAGAGGGTGAGCTGCCTTTTTTATGCGTCCCTTCCCACCAGGGAGCGTCCCGCGATCGTGTTGATGGCTAGCTCGGCAAGCTGCCGGATGTCGGGATTGCTGTCTACTCGTTTGGCTTCGAGGGCTTTCGTCGCACCCATTGCATCGCGCCCCAGCGTTCTAAGTGCTTGAATAGCAGCTATTTGTACCCTCGCGCAGGGTTCACGAAGGGCGGCGACAAGGGCGGAGACAATCTCGGCGCCGCTTTCCTTTCGCTTTGCTAATGCCAATGCAGCGGCCACTCGAACGCCGCCGTCCGGGTCTCGAAGGGCACGGCGCAGGGTGTCGCGAACCTGCAGACCTTCGTTCCGGATCTGGTCGAGAGCCTCGATTGCAGCCAGACGAATCTCGGCATCGGGGCTGCGGACTGCGGCGAGCAAATGCGGGTTGAGCGGGAACGCGTGCGGCGCGAGCCGGCTGAATGCCGCAAGTGCGCGCGTCTGCACGGCGACGTCCGTATCGATGAGGCGGTTTCCAAGCGCCACCACCACCGCGGGAAGCATTGCGGCCTGACGCGGCGCCAGTTTTTCCAGCGCTTCCACGGCATGAAATCGCACCGTGGGGTCGGAGTCTTTGAGAACCGCAAGGAGATACGGCACGGCAGGCGCCGCGGCATCTCCGAACACGTCAAGGGCACGGGCGGCTTCCTTTCGTACCGACGCTACAGGATCGCGCAGGGCTTTGCCCAAACCAAGCGCCGCCGCGCGGGACGGACTGGGTATTTCGGAGAGTGACCGGGCCGCTTCGAAGCGAACTTCCGCGCAGGGATCGCTCAGACATTCGACAAGCATGGCGACAAATTCGGCCCGTATTCGGAGCAAAGCCCCGGCCCCCGCGGCTGCGCCGGCCCGCCGCCCGGAATCCGGTCCCCGTATCAACCCGGTAAGCTTGGCAAGAACCGGTTCCTGCACCTTGTCCAACGACTTGAGAACACGAACGACGGCATTTCGCACCGGCTCGCCGTCTGACAGCCCGTCAAGCAGCCGCAACAGGACTTCCTCGTCGCCGCCTGCGATTTGGCCCAAGGCGTCTACGGCAGCCTGCCGGACTCCTATATCCGGGTCGTCGAGGGTCCCCAGGAGCGGCTTGACGGCGTCCCGGGCATGTGCACGAATTCCGCGCAAGATGACCGCCGACCATTGGCGAACCTCCGGCGAGGGGTGTGCCAGCCCTTTTACGATCTCCGGCACGTGTTTGGCCGAAACATGGCCTTGGTTGGACCATTCGGCCAGAAGGAAAGCGCCGGCAGCGGACGCGGCACTCTCATGGGTTGTAAGCAGTTGAAACAGCCTCGCAGCCAGAACCTCGTCACCGCACTCCACCAATTCCCGGGCAATAGCCATGGAGCGCGCGGTGTCTGTCGATTGAATCAAGTCTTCCACAAGCTGTTGCGGCGAATCGGCCAACGGTGCTCTCCCCCACGCCCGGAACTGACACTACCGGTTAGAGGTTCGGGTTGTCAACGAATATCATATTGTTTGAGTTTGCGGTATAGCGTTCGCAGCCCGATGCCAAGCATTTTTGCGCACGCTTCCTTGTTGAAACCACACACTTTCATCGTCTCCTGAATAACAATGCGCTCGACTTGCTCCATGGTCACCCCTGTCGGAATGCGAATCTCGCTCACTTCGGGCGCGGTGTCACGGCGTATGTGCTGGGGGATGTCGTCGACATCCAAGGTATGTCCCTTGCGGGCCATGGTGACCATCCCCTCGATGATGTTGCGCAATTCGCGCACATTCCCGGGCCAGTCATAGCGCCCGAGGACGTCCATGGCGCCGCGTGTGATGCCTTCGATGCGCTTCTGATTAGCTTCGCTTGCTTCATGGATAAAGTGCTGCACAAGTAGCGGAACGTCTTCGCGCCGTTCACGCAGAGCCGGGATTTCGATAACGACGACGCGAAGGCGATAGTACAGGTCATCGCGAAATTCCCCGCGCTCGACCATTTCGCGCAAGGGCCGGTTCGTTGCGGCGATCAGGCGCACGTCGACGGTCATGGTGCGGGAATCCCCGAGACGCTCGAACTGCTGATACTCGAGGACGCGCAGGAGTTTGGCCTGGAGCGCCGGCGTAAGTTCGCATACCTCGTCGAGGAAAAGGGTGCCGGTATCGGCCAGTTCGAAGCGGCCTTTCCGGATTTGAGTAGCACCTGTGAACGCGCCGGGCACGTGACCGAACAATTCGCTCTCGACCAGCGCCTCAGGGATGCTGGCACAGTTGAGTTTTACGAAGGGGGCGTCGCGCCTGGGGCTGTTATTGTGGATGGCTTGAGCGACAAGGTCCTTGCCGGTGCCGGTCTCGCCCTGAATCAGAACGGTGGACCTGGATGGGGCAATCTGACGAACCGCACTGTAGACTTTGATCATTTGCCGCGATTTTCCGACGAGATTGCCCAGTCCGTATTGCTCGTCGAGGCGCCGTTTCAATTCGTGCTGCTCGAGCATGAGGCGCATCCGGCCCAAGCCGCGCTGAATAACGGCCTCGAGTTTGCCCAGGTTGAGCGGTTTTGTCTGGAAATCGTAAGCGCCCTGGCGCATGGCTTCGGTAGCGAGTTCCACGTCAGGCTCTTCGGTAATCAGAATCACACACATTTCGGGGCTGCGTTCGAGGGCAAGTTCGAGGAGGCGCATACCATTGATTCTATGGGCATTCAGTTCGGTTATAAGCACGTCGTAAGTGCGATCATCGAGGCGGTTGAAGGCCTTCTCCCCATCGTCCACCCATTCCACCTCGTAATGGCGTTCATCAAGGTAGGAAATGATGCGGCGGGCGGTGGTGGGAGTGCGCTCAACCAGTAGGATTTCAGCTGTCAACGCTTGATTCAAGACTCATGTACCCTCAGTATGTCCAGACTGCCGCGGGGGACATGGCCACGGCCGCGGACGAATGCCGCCCCACGGGACATTGGGCGACTGCCCAAGAGAGAACCACGGAAGCGCGCCTGTTGGGCAATCCGCAGCATCCCAGTGCAAACCATTCGAAGCGTACCATAGCAAAGCTCAAAAAAACCGTTCAAATGCGGAACGGGCAGAGAGATTGCGCCGTCCGTTGTTAAATCAGTATGCTAAGGAGGGATCAAAGAAACAACTGGTAGGAGCCGCAAACACGTGAGTTATTCGCCTATTCCCAAAGCAATCGAGGAACTAGAAGTCTTGCCGACGCTTCCGACGGTCTTGACCCAGATTCTCAGCACGGCGGCCGACCCCGAGGCGTCGGCGCTTGACCTGGCGCAGCACATTGCGGCGGATCAGGCGCTGGCTGCAACACTCCTGCGCATTGTCAATTCGGCCTACTACGGGTTCAAGCGGGAAATTGTGAAAATCCCGGACGCAATCGTCATTCTGGGCTTCACGGAAGTCCGGAATCTCGCGCTCGCCGCAACAGCCTTCGAGACCTTTCCAGAATCCGAGTCGGCCTATGACCGCACGCAGCTCTGGCGGCACTCGATCGCCGCGGCCATCGCTGCCGACAGGTGTGCCCGCGCCTGCGCGCTGCTCGATCCCGATGTATTCTTTGTAGCCGGGCTTCTTCACGACATCGGCAAGGTCGTATTCGACGTTCTGCATCCAGAAGGATACCGCGTCGCGGCGTTGCGCGCCCACGCGCAGGAGGAGCGCATTTTCGAGACCGAGCGCCAGGTCTTTCAGTACGACCACGCGTTGCTTGGCGCGGCGTTAGCCAAACATTGGAACCTTCCGGGCTTTATCACCGCCGCCATTAAAGACCACCACGCCGCGGAAACGAGCCAAACGCTCTCAGATATGCCTATGGTTGTCGCGGTGGCGAATTGCCTCGTGTATGAGGCGGGGCTCGGCGAGGCCAGCAGCGGCGTCACGCCCTGCTGCCCGCTCGAACCCGCGCAATCTCTGGGAATCTCCCAAGCCGCGTTGCGTGACATCGAGAAAGAGTTGCGCCAGGCCGCTCCGCGAATCGAAGGGCTGATCGGCGCCTTTCCCGAAGAATAGGGGGGTATGCCGCCCGAAACGCCGGCCTCGCGGCAGCCTACCCGCTGACCCCCGAATGTCTTTTAAGGAGAGCGCGCAGCTTCTCATAGGAAGGCAAGCGTTCTCCGGTATCTGAGAAATGAGCCTCTATCCATCCGAGGACCGCAATGATGACGTTCGGACGCCATCTGTGAACGGGCCGGGCGATTTCGTCTCTCAGGTACTGGATGTCGCGCAGCAGCGCCCTTCGCGCTTCCCCGTCAAGGGCGCAGAGATCGGCCTCTTCGACGATGCGCTCCATCAAGACGGGCACACCCGCGGACGCGGCTTCGTTTTCAGAGAGGGCGCCGGGGAAACGCAGGCCGAATTCAGAGGCGTTCTCGACGAGGTCGATGCCGTCCGCAGTGATGCGGGCCCCGTCGAACAATGGCGGGCTGAAGCCCAGCATGAGTTCCACCAATCCGCGGTCATGAAGGTAATGGATATTGGGGATCAGGTTCTCGCGAGAAATAATGCCATCCTCGAGGAGATCGGCGGGCACTATCATGTCGAGCGGATCGTGCATATAGCGTTCGTACAAACGCTCTAACAGCACTCGGCGCACATGTTTGGGATGCGGACATTCCATGAACTTATTATATCAGGAAGCCTTGGCATGAACGAGCCGTGCGAAGATCCCAAATCTCCGGATAACACGACGATTGCGGAAACTCACACAGAGGCACAAAGGACACGGAAGAAATGGAGCGCTCGCCGAAGCGAAATCTACTCAACGTCTCCGTTTATGATCCGGAAAATGCCGTCCCTCATCAAAGCCTTGCCGAAGTTCAGTAGATAGCCGAGTCTGATGCCCGTCAACCGCAGATAGCCCAACACCTGCTTGTGGTGCGCCTTCGTGACCTTCTCCACGGATTTGAGTTCCACAAGAACGGTATCCTCCACAATGAGGTCTGTACGAAACCCTTCGTCGAACCGGTTGCCGCGAAGCTTGATGGGGATGGGGCCTTGCCGTGCCACGCGCAGACCCCGGGCTTCCAAATCGCGTGCAAGAACCGCTTCGTACACTGTTTCCAACAGCCCGGGACCCGTCTCACGATGAAGCGCCACCGCGCAATCCACAATGATGCTTCCTCTCTCATTCTGTTTCGGAGGATTCAATCTTCGTGTTCCCTGTGTCTCCGTGTGAGTTCGTTCTTGTCTTTATGGAGACAATAAGATCCCTCCAGCAAGGGCTTTCCTATCAGGCGATTGGGGGAAGATCTGTTCGGAACGGACCGGGACACCTCAACACGATTGGCCGGTGTTGGGGGCGTAGCGGGAGGTCAGGCATGCCGGGCATTTCGACGGGAGAGCGCTGTTGAATTGGCGGACAACCGTGATTATCGGGCCGGTACTCGCTGGCCGTGGCCCATGAACTGCCGAAACGCGCTGACCTCCCGCTTATTGTACCCGGGCGGCTTGGGCGTATGGGTAGTGCTTCACGCATCAAGCACTGCACCAGGCGGGCACGGCTATTGCTGTGAACCAACTTCGCCGGTCGTTCTTTCGCAGACAGCGATGCCGAAGTCTTCATGTACAGGGCGGTAATATCGCTGGACCCATTCCGTGAGCCAGGGGGGACGCTCTTCGTCGGGCTCACGGTCAAATATGACGTACCGGGGGGGATGGCGCTCGACATCGCGGAGAAATTCCCTCTGAGCACCGAGAAGCGAAAACAGACAATGGTGAAACAACCTGCCAGGGGCTTGACGTTCAGTGAAGGGCAAGACCTGCGTAATGGCCCCTCCTGCCATCTGCACATAGTCATCCTCCGTTGAATGCTCACGCACCCACTGCCCAATTTCCTGTGCGCGGTCTGCCTTCTGGAAAAACACGTGACTGAGGCCGTTGAGTGTTGCGTTTGCCGGAAAGAACAGCAACACGATTGTGAGAACCAACGCTGCAAACGCTTGACGGTGTTGTTCCTCTTCGTGGAAGGTCAATCGAAGCAACTCTGCGGCGGAATAGCCGGCCATAATGCACAATGACGGAAGTATCTGCTTGAAATGATGCCCGAAATAGCGGCCAGAGGCATTCACGCCAAGGAAGTCGAATGCGATCCATATTAGAAGCGCAGCGGCTACAAACCGTTTCTCAGGGTCTCGTACAGCTCTGCAAACGAGGAATAGAAGAAACGGCAGAAAGAGTCTCATTTCGGGGGAGGTCCATTTCACAAGCCCGGTGTATATCTGGTGCGTGAGAGACGCGTCGGATTTCATGCCAGGCTGCAATAGGATGAGCCACGCCCCCTCCCAGTAGACGTGAAGAGAGACCCCCGACAACAGAAGAGGCAATAGAACCGCCAAGAAGGCCAGAATGAGTCCGGCGCCATAGGCAGCCAAGGCGCAAAGCATGCCTCGCCAGTCTCTCTTGGTGACGCCATACAGAACGATGATCAGAGCCAAAGCCGCAAAGGAGGTGAGCGCGACCTGTTTGAAGTTAATGGCCGCTGCGAGGGCCGCTCCCGAGCAGACCAGCCAGGGCCACACGGAGCCTGATTGTTGGTGCCTATTCCGTGCTTTCAGCGCGAAGTACCATGCTGCAACAACGAACAGAACCACGTACGTCTCAGTAACGTGGACGAGAGCGCCTTGCGTGTACTGCCAACAGGACGCCAGCGAGAAACAGGCGGCGCCGATTGCTCCCGCCTGGCGGCTGTGATACCGGCTCAGTCCGCCCAGTACGATTGCCGCGGCGCTCACGCTGGCGGCCATGGCAAGCACCCGGCCGGCAACATACCCTATCCCTGGAAACAGGGAAGCCAATGCGTAGACGTAATAGATCCCCGGGGGTTTGTTATCGAGGGTATCCACATAGGGAAGCAGGCCTTTCTGCGCCCACATCTTGCCCATGTAAAGCCATACGCCTTCGTCGTTATGGGTGGGAATCCCGAGTGAGATCAATGCCAGCAGCGCGGCAAAAGACAACAGCAAGACTGGTGGCATCCACCTGGATTCCAAGAACGAAGCCACTGCCTTCATGTATTTTGCCCCCCTTCATGCGCTACGAACCTGGCCGGTCGGCATCCCCACATTTCAAATTATACTTGGTCCAGAGGAATCGCGCCAAACAGTTGAGGGACAATATCTCTTGGCGGATAGACGGACCGGGCGTTCGGAGCAGGCATTTCGCAACAATGTGCACGACGGAGTGAGCAAATTGACTCACTTCGAGCCGCTTTGTTACTCTCCCTTCTCTAAACTCATTGTATTCGATGCGCATATGTATGTGATTTCACGAATCGGCCTGCGGCCACACCGGGTCCGGGAGGACATCAGATGGCGGAACGAATCGCGATTTTCGACACGACCCTGCGCGACGGCGAACAATCGCCGGGAGCGAGCATGAACGTCCACGAAAAGATCCAGATAGCGTTGCAGCTTGAACGGCTAGGCGTGGATGTCATCGAAGCAGGGTTTCCTATTGCCTCGCAGCAGGAATTCGAGGCCGTGCAGACGATCGCTGCCACCGTCACGAAACCCAGTGTTGCCGCTTTGTCGCGTGCCGTCGACAAGGATATCGAGCGTGCGGCGGCGGCGCTTGAGAAGGCGGCGTGCCCCACGTTGCATACGTTCATAGCAACTTCGGATATCCATCTTGAGCACAAGCTGCGTATGACGCGCGAGCAGGTGATGGAACAGACCGACAAGGCCGTGCGGCTGGCCAGGAGACTGATCGACCGCGTGGAGTTTTCGGCTGAGGACGCGACCCGTTCCGCGCTTGATTACCTGGTTCAGGTTACCAGGATAGCGATTGACGCGGGCGCATCGGTGATCAATCTTCCCGACACGGTCGGGTATACCACTCCCGGCGAGATCGAGGAAATGTTCCGGTATGTCATCGCGCATACGCCGGGCTCGGACAAAGTGGTGTTTTCGAGCCATAATCACAACGATCTTGGTCTGGCGGTTGCCAATGCTCTGGCCGCCGCGCGCGGCGGCGCCCGCCAGATCGAGTGCACGATCAACGGAATAGGCGAGCGCGCCGGAAACACCTCTCTGGAAGAGGTAGTCATGGCGATAAAGACCCGCCAAAACGTTTATCCGTTCGAGACGGGAATCATCACGGAAGAGATCACCAATGCCAGTCGGCAACTGAGCAATGTGACGGGCCTGCCGGTACCCTATAATAAGCCGATCGTGGGGCGAAATGCTTTCGCGCACGAAGCCGGAATTCACCAGCACGGGGTTATCGCCAGCCGCATCACGTACGAGATCATGACGCCGGAATCCGTGGGCAGAAGCCGGAGCGAACTCGTGCTCGGAAAGCACTCGGGCAAGCATGGCCTTGCCAAACGGTGTGAGGAACTGGGCTACACGCTGTCGAAAGAGGAGTTGCAGCAGCTCTACGACCGGTTCATCGAACTCACCGACCGCAAGAAAGAAGTGTTTGAAGACGATTTGCGGGTGCTGATCGCTTCCACGCGCAACGAGACTTTCGAAACGTATCGCCTGGCGCACTTGCGCACTTCGGGAGGCGACCCGACCATGGCGCTGGTTAAACTGCAGCACGGCGAGGATTTATTTGTGGAAACCGCCACCGGAGATGGGCCGGTTCACGCTGCGTGCATGGCCATCGAGCGCATTACAGGGATTACGGGGAGGCTCAGCGAGTTTCAGGTTCGGGCGGCGACTCCCGGAAAGGACGCCCTGGGCGATGCCCACGTCACGGTAGAATTCGCGGGCAGGGCTTATTATGGAACCGGCGCCAGCACCGATATCATCGAGGCGGCGATCTCGGCATATCTGAACGCGCTCAACAAATACCTTGCCATGAAGCAATAGCCCGGGCGAGGGGGAAGAAGTCAAGAAACGCCCCCTCCCGCGTTTTCGAGAGGCGCTCTTTGTTAGCATCAATCATGCAACTGTTTTCGGTCCCGTCATCTCGCCTGATTCTTGTGTGCGCGCGAGCTTCGACATCCAATCTGGCTACGCCCTAAGGTATGCGCCTGCCTGCGCGTCAGCGGAACGCCCCAGTTGTCTGCACGGGTTGTTCTTGATCTTCCTACAGAGCGCACCATCACTGTAAATATTGAAGAACGGGCTATATTCTCAGGAAAATGAAGTACAGGTGGCCATAAGCTGCATCGGACCCCTCGAATTCGGGACGGGCCACACGGAATATGCGGTCACTGGTCCGTGTGAACCCCCTCAGGGAGGAGTCCTATGGTTGCGAATGCCCTGGCTTATGTGTCATCCTTATCGGTACCGCCAGGCTTTACGCAACCAATGTGAGGTAGCATCTTCCAGCCGGCGTTTTTTGCAGCCGGTAGCCACGTCTTGCCGACCGAATACAGGGGGAAATAAGGAATGAAACTGGGTAACAGGCTTGAAGAATACGTACATAGCAGGGAACCGCAGACACGGTCGGGCATGCTTCTTCTGGAGAGTGCCCGGCGGCTCCGCATCAGACCCGAGGAGGTGGAGGAGGTCATCAAGCCATGCTCGGTATATATTCAGCGTTTGCCGGTACCCATCATGGGCAAGGTCGTAAACCTGATCTCAGGCATTGTACTGCATAACCGCGCACGCGGCCCCTACAAGGGGGGCATTCGGATTGCCAAGAATATCGACATCTGGGAGACCACGGAACTTGCACGATTGATGACGTTGAAGACCGCTTTGGCGGACATTGACCTTGGCGGAGGCAAATCAGGGATCAGTGTCGATTTACAGGCGCTCTACATGGCAATGGTCAGGGAGAAGCGGTTTATGGGCGATTTCCGCGAGTTTGCCCGCATCGCGAAGGCCGACATTATCATTGAGTTTACGGAGCATTTTGGGTGGTTGTTTTCCAGCCACCGCTATATCCCCGCCCCTGACATGGGCAGCGGCGGCGAGGAGATGGTCCGCATCTACAACGCCACGCTCGACCCCGCCTCGGTTACGGGAAAGCCCGATGGCGTCGAGGGTTGGCTGCCGGGGCGCACCGAAGCCACGGGATACGGCGTCTGGTATGCTACCCTTAAAGACATGGAGCGGAAGGGCCTGGCCCCCGACCAATGTACTGCCGCGGTTCAGGGATTCGGCAAAGTGGGCATGCATGCCGCGACTATTCTGAGTTGCTCCGGCGTGCGCATTGTCGGCATAAGTGATTTAACAGGTGGTGTTTACGAGCCCCAGGGTCTTGATGTACAGGGCGTAGCGAAGCATTATATGCGTTCGGGGACACTCCAGGGCTACAAGGCCAGGCCGCTCACGCACGAGCGCCTCTTCCGGTTGAAGGTAGACTATCTTGTGCCCGCCGCAACGGGCCATGTGATTACCAAGAAGAATGCGGGGGAAGTCGGCGCGCGGGTAATTGTTGAAGGGGCCAATATGCCGGTAACCTATGATGCCATGCAGATACTGAAGAGACGGGGGGTAGAGATTCTTCCCGACGTTTACGCCAATTCGGGGGGCGTCATCGCGTCGAATATTGAGTATCGCCAAGCCTTGGGCGGTGTCCGATTCACCAAGGAGATGACGTTTGCCCACATTCGCGAGCGGTTCGACGCCATGTACGAGGCCATGGCGCCGATCATGAAGAAGGGCCGCACGATGACCGAGGCGAGTGTCGACATTGCGCTCTCGAGGGTGCACCAGACCATGCTGGAACGCGGATTGCTTTCCCGATAGGGCTCTAGATGCGCAAAAAGGCCACCGAGCAGTTGAAAGAGCCTGCATCCAGAACCGTCATCGGCTGGTCCGAGTATGTGGCGTTTCCCGACTGGGGCATTGGGCGCTTGCCTGCGAAGGTGGATACCGGCGCACGGACGAGTTCCCTGCATGTAGACAATCTTGAGGTGCTCGATAACGGCCAAGTGCGCTTTGAAGTCGTTCTCAGCCGCAAACATAGCCACAAACGGGTCCGGGTCACCGCGGACGTTCAGAAATGGGGGCGTGTGCGGTCCAGCACCGGCCATTACCATACGCGATGTTTTGTCAAGACCCGGATCCGGGTGGGTCTTGTTGAGAAGGAAATCGAGCTTTCGCTGGCATCGCGCGAGCAGATGCTCTATCGTATGCTGTTGGGCAGGAAAGCGCTCGAGAAGGATTTCCTGGTAGACGTTTCCAAGCGGCGCGCGCTCGGCAAGCCCAAGAAGGCCAAACGGAAGACAGCGACATCGCCATGAAAATCGGCATTTTAAGCCGCCAGCCGCGGATCTACAGCACCCGGCGTCTGCGCGAGGCGTGCAAGCAGCGGGGCCACGCTGTCCAGGTGATGGATACCCTGCGTTTTGCCATTTCTCTTGAAAAGCAGGAACCCGAACTTTACTACCGGGGCCGGAAACTATCGGCCTTCGATGCGGTAATTCCCCGTATTGGGGCATCGATCACGTTTTACGGTCTGGCCGTGTTGCGGCAGTTCGAGCAGATGGGCATCTACGTTCCCAATGAATCGGTGGCGATCGCCCGGTCGCGCGACAAACTGCGCGCGACTCAATTGTTCAGCCGGCACTCGATCGGCATCCCGGCCACCGAATTTGTCCGCGACAGCAGCGACATTCTGCCAGCGATCCGGCGGGTTGGCGGGGTGCCGGTAATCATCAAGGTGATTGAAGGCACGCAGGGCGTCGGCGTGATCCTGGCGGAAACGGAGAAAGTCGCCGAAGCCATCATCCAAACCCTGCACGGGGCCAAACAGAACGTCCTTATTCAAAAATTCGTCAAGGAGAGCAAGGGCTGCGACATCCGGGCGTTTGTGGTCGGCGACCGGGTTGTGGCCGCCATGCGGCGCATAGCCAAGCCTGGTGAGTACCGGAGCAACGTCCACCGCGGCGGGTCCGTCGAGCCCGTCACACTCACGTCCGAGTTCAAACAAACGGCGCTTCGCGCAGTCCAGATCATGGGATTGGGTATCGCGGGGGTGGACATGCTCGAGTCGTCCGAGGGTCCTCAGATCATGGAAGTGAACTCCTCTCCGGGCCTCGAGGCCATTGAAAAGGCCACCGGAGTGGATATTGCCAGTGCCATAATCGAGTATATCGAGCACCAGGTGCTCTTTCCTGATGTCGATCTTCGCCAGCGTCTCCGTCTCACCGGCGGGTTCGGGATCGCCGAGTTCCCCGTGCGCGGCATGTCCGAACTGGAGGGTAAAGCGCTTCGCGACACCCCGCTTGCTGAGCGCCATATCTACGTGCTTACCATCACCCGCCACGATTGCGTCATTCCCCAGCCCAAGGCTGACGACGTCGTCCAGACCGGCGATGTCCTGCTTTGCTATGGCGATCTGCGTGAGCTGCGTAGTATGATGCCGCCGCACAAGCGGCGAAAGCGCGAGCGTAAGCGCGAGAAGGAGAAGGATCAAGGGTGAGCGCCCACGTAGGCCTGCACGGCAGGATGTCGCCAGAGTGCCGACCATTGGATGAACGCAGAACACTCGTAATCGCTGGCCAGGACATTCCTCTCGGCGAGACACGCGAACTTCAGTTGCCTTTTGACGAGACCTACCTTGGTGAGTCTATTACTCTTCCTATCTACGTCATGCGCGCCCCCCAACCCGGCCCCCGGCTTTTCCTGACGGGGACTCTGCACGGCGACGAACTCAACGGCATGGGTATCATCCGGGAACTTTTGTATGGCGACCCCCTCGAACTGCTTAGGGGTTCGCTCATCCTCATTCCGGTCATCAACATTCACGGTCTCGAGCGCCACTCGCGTTACATGCCCGACCGCCGGGACCCGAACCGCTGTTTTCCGGGATCCTCGCGCGGCAGCCAGACCAGCCGTATGGCTCATGCCATCTTTACCGAGATTGTGAGGCAATGCGACTACGGCATTGACTTTCACAGCGCCGCCATTCAGCGCGTCAATTACCCGAACGTACGGGCGTATACCCGCAACGCCAAGACGCGCATGCTCGCCGAGGCGTTCGGATGCGAGTTGATCGTGAACAACCAAGGCCCGCAGGGTTCGCTCCGCCGTTCGGCCGTGCAGGCGGGCGTCCCGTCCATCATCCTCGAGGCGGGAGAAGTCTGGAAGATCGAACCTGCGGTGGTTGAAATCGGTGTGCGGGGCGTGCTCAACGTGCTCCGGACCGTCGGCATGCTCGGGGGAGAGCCGTCAACCCCCCCCTTCCAGCTTATCGTGACCAAGACCACGTGGGTTCGGGCTCCCATGGGCGGCATTCTGGATTTTCACGCCCGGCCGGGGGACGTTGTGCGGCAGGGCGACTGCCTCGCCACCATGTCGAGCATCTTTGGCCAGGCACAGTCTTCGCTGGCCGCGCCGGTGAACGGCATTGTGCTTGGGATGACAACGATGCCGGTGGTCAAGCCCGGCGGTCCTGTCTATCACATCGCGGCCCTTTCGAAACGCAAATTCCACCAGGCCCAGCACCATATCAAGAACGGGGAACGCCGGGGTCTTCTGGGCCGGGTCCGCCGCGAACTTGTGTCGGCCATGCCCTTCCGCGAACATGGGCCGCATTTCCCAAACGAGATGTAATGAACATTGGAGGCGGGGCCGTGCTTGAGATGAAAGGACTTTCGTCATTCCTGCCCGGGATGCTTGCAGGGTTCGTCTTGGGCGCTATCGCGATGCTTGTCTTTCTGCCACTGCCATCCGAGATGGGCTTTGTGAGAGAAGCCCATTACGCGACTCATACGCAAGCCGTCGCTCACGGGGCCGTAAGTTGCGGCTGGCTCCCGGAATTTGTGCCCGGCTCGGCCACCGACATAGCCGAGATCCACAAGAACGACGCAAACCACAGTCTCTTGCGCTTTAGACTCCCGGGGGACGCCCGCGAGGCGTTGCGTGAGAGTCTCTCCCCCATTTTGCCGCTCGAATGCACGCCCTCCGCTCCCGACCTGAGCCGTTTGGTCGACTGGTGGGAGCACGATGTTTGTGTCTTGCCGGGTTACAACACATTCTTGACCATGCATCGAGGCGACCCGTGTTTCGCGGCGATTTCAGAGGAATCGGATATGGTTTGTGTGTGGTTTTAGCCGTCGCGCGGACGCGTGGCCATAGCACTCGGGAAGAGCGGACTGGTCTGTCGGGTCATTGGGGTCGGTCTGAACTCATCAGGTCGTACCGTCTGGCCCGATACGAATCTCTTCAGACGGTACCCCTCGCTCGGCACGCTTGACATCCCCGGCGCGTAAGGCTATCACTAAGTCATCCAGAAGGTATGCTTCAACTCCAGGGGGTGCGCCATGGACAAACTGGGCATGGGTATTGTGGGATGCGGATGGGTTTCTGAAGAATACATCAAGGCGGCTTTGCACGATGGGCGCGCAGAGGTCCGGTCCCTGGTCAGCCGCAGCCTGGGCAAGCCCGAAATTTATCGCCAGCGCTACAACCTCGACTGTACCGTCGGGCAGGATTACGAGGAGATGGTTCGGCGCGGCGACATTGACATCGTTGTTGTTTCCACGCCGCACGACCTGCATACCGGCCCCGTCGTAGCAGCTGCCGAGGCCGGCAAACATGTCATCATCGAGAAACCCGTCGCCATAACGATGGAAGATGTCCGTAAACAGCAGGCCGCGGTCAAGAAAACCGGCGTGAAGACCATCGTCAGCTTTGTCCTCACGTGGAATCCGCTGTTGATGACCATCGACGAACTGATCCGGACGGGCGCGCTTGGCAACGTCTTCATGATCGAGGTCGACTACCTGCACCGCATCTGGTGCGGAACCAAGAAATGGCTCGGCATCAAGAAGCAGGCGGGCAGCTCGTTTCTGGCGGGCGGATGCCACGCCGTCAGCGCCATGGAATGGTTCGCGCGCAGCGACGCCGTCGAAGTCTGCGCCTACTCCGTCAAGACCGAGAACCCCAACGATTATCCTGGCACCACCACCGCGGTTGTGAAGTTCGCCGACGGCAAGATCGGCCGCACCACCAGCTGTTTCGACGCGCAGATGCCGTACGTTTTCAACATCGGCGTTTATGGCACGGAGGGCTCGGTGCGAAATGACAAGGTGTTCGCGCCGAAACTTTTCCCCGGACAGAGCGGTTTCATGACGGTTCCCTGCGTGTTGCCCGACAGCGGCGATGTGGCGCACCATCCGTTCCGTGGAGAGGTGACCCATTTCATCGACTGCATTCTCGAGGACAAGAAACCGTTTCCGAATCTCGATGACGCCGCGAAAACCATGGCCGTCTGTATCGCAGCCGATATTTCGAGCGCCGAGGGGCGTCCTGTGAAGACGGCGGAGGTGTAATGAGCCCTCGGCCCGGGCCTTTCTACCCGGCACCAGTGACGGGGCGCCTTTTCAGAACGAGATCGAAAGAGACTGAAAAGACCGCGCCGTGAGGGACCGAGATCATGCCACAGGGGAGTGAATCAGAGCGCGGATGTGACCGTCCGCGGCTTGTTGATGGGCGGGTACGAAAACCCGCCCTCCTTTGTGGGACCGGCCGCCATCGCCGGTTATTGTGTCGCGGGCTTCCGGCTTGCCCTGGTAGCGCAGGGGAGGTTTGTGCTACTTTCTTGTTGATGCACCGGCGCGTATAGCACGAGGGCTATTCGAAGGAACAGCATAATGGCGAAACAGACGCATGATGGTATCAACCGGCGGGAGTTTTTGGGCCGTACGAGCCGCAGCGCCATAGCCGGCGGCATGTTGGGGGCGGCAGCCCACACGCCCACGGTATTGGCTCAGGCGCCAGAACAAGCGCCACCGGCGGCCGCGCAGCCTGGGGCGGGTCTGCTGGTAGGATGGTCCACCGTCAGCATCACGCCGGACAAGCCGGTCCAACTGCACGGCCAGTTTCATGAGCGCGTCTCGGAACGCGTTCTGGATCCCTGTCTGGCAACCGCCCTCGCGCTGGAGCGGAGCGGCGAGAACGGCGCCGAACAGGCGATTATGGTCAGCTGTGACCTCGTCAACGTGCAGCGCGGCGTGGCCGAGGACGTCCGGAAACGGGTAGCCCAGGAGTTGCCCGATTTCGACGCGCGCAAGCTGTTCATCAACTGCACTCATACCCATACAGGCCCTACAATGACCGTGGGCCTGTACAAAGACCCCGACCCGGGTGTGATGAGCCCGCAGGAATACGCGGAATTCTTTGCCCAGAAGGGCGCTCAGGCCGCGGTCGCGGCATGGAAAGCGCGTCGCGCCGGCGCTGTCAGCCGCGCCGCTGGGCATGCCGCCGTCGGGTTCAACCGCGTTGCGAAGTATAAAGACGGAAGTTCACAGATGTACGGCAAGTCCGACCGGCCGGATTTTCAGGGTCTCGAGGGCGGAGATGATCACGGCGTCGAAATTCTTTTCTTCTGGGACGAGACGAAAAAGATGACCGGCACGGTTATCAACCTGGCATGTCCGTCTCAGGTTGTCGAAGGCCAGCGATTCGTGTCGGCGGATTTCTGGGGACCGGTCCGCGAACAACTCAAGAGTCTCTTGGGGGAAGACCTTTACGTGTACGCGATGGTGAGCGCCGCTGGCGACCAGTCTCCCCGGGACCTTGTCCGCCGCGGCCGCAACGAACCGAGCATGCGCGACACCGCCGGACAACAGGAAATGGCGCGCAGGATCGTGAACGCCGTGCGGTACGCGTATGACACGAACCAAACAGAAGCCGTGAGCGACCCTGAGTTTCGGCACCACACCGAAGAACTTGTGTTGCCGGCACGGAAGGTCACGGATGAAGAGGCTGCCATGGCGTGCAGCGAAATCGCGAGGGTGTCGCAGTCGGGCCCGCCGGCGCCGGCGTCCAGCGAAGCGGGGGTCATCACTCGCATGAACGATCTTCTCGAGCGCTACGCAACGCAGGGGGAAGCGCCGGTCTATTCGATGGATCTGCACGTCATTCGCCTTGGGGACGCAGCGATTGCAACGAATCCGTTCGAGCTGTACCTCGAGTATGGCAACGAAATCAAGGCTCGGAGCCTGGCGCAACAGACATTTCTCGCGCAGCTTACCGGGGATCGCGGCAAGTATCTGCCCACGCGGGCCGCATTGCCGGGGAAAGCCTATGGTTCGCGCGTTACGGAGAACACGGTTGGTCCTGAAGGCGGTGAGCGGCTCGTCGAGCGCACCGTTGAAGTCATTAACAGCATGTGGGAAGCATAAGGGGGATACAGCAGCACGAGGCTGCGCTTCCGCCGCATCCAACACAACCCAGGAGGGACGTTTCATGGCAGACATTCAGGTGGGATTGAACACAGAGGCATTTCGACACGCGGATAAGCCGCTTGAGTATTCGCTCGCGGCCATTCGCAAACAAGGGTACCGGTATTGCGAACTCAACATGCTCAACGGGCGCGACCTGCTTTCCGAAGCGGGCTACTACGGAGCCGTCAGCATGGAGCGGGATCCTCTCGAGGTCAAAGGCATCGTGGACAGTTTTGGCCTCAAAGTGAGCGCCGTCAGCGCTCATGCGCCGATGGCGCAGCCGGAGGTCAGCATCCCGTTTCTGACCCGTGCTATCGAGTACGCCGACGCCCTCGGGGCAACCTGTGTGTGCACCGATGAGGGGGTAGTGCCCGGCTGGATGAGCAAGAGCCAGGCATTCAATATCATTTACTATACCCTTCGGCGCGTCTTGCCCGCGGCGGAACGCCACAAGGTGCACATTGCCCTCGAACCGCATCAGAAGTATTCGGTCAAGCTTAATACGTATCTCGAGATATTGAACCTGGTCGAATCGCCTTACATGAACTGCAATCCTGACACGGGCAACATTTTCATGGCGGGCCAGGACCCTTACGAGTTTCTCGAAGCAATCGCGAAGCGGGTCGTTCATGTTCACGCCAAAGACATTGGCGGGGTCGTCATGGGCGAACGCGGCAAGGTAACGGGGGTCCCGTCAGGGTGTGCGTGCGGCGAGGGGGTCCTCGACTGGAGGCGCATCGTGAAGATACTGCGGAAAGCCGGGTTCAAAGGCGTGTTGTCGGTCGAGTGCAGCACCGAGGAACAGGGTCTCGCGAGTATCAAGCATTTGAGCAAGGTGTTGCGGGCCAAATAGACGGCGGCGCAGCTCGCGACCGAAGAATCTCAGGGCAAAGGCACCCTCCTCCTCGTATTTGAAGCAAGGCCGGAGGGGCGCCTTTGCCCTCTTTTTGCGCCCGAGTAGACAATAGCAGCCATTTGGGGTAAAGTACTTATGGGAGACTGCATTTTCCCTAGAGGGCGGTCACGATGGAGAACGCGTTGTGGGCGGAGACTGAAGTTGTGGCTGCGGGGCCGGGTCTCCGTGGATTCTCGCGCGAGTACGAGTGGCTAAACGGCATGGTCGCCCGAGGCATGGGTGTCGCCGAGGGCGGCGCGGCGGTTCCTGAGACGGTTTTGCAGTGCATTTGGTACGACCAGCTCATTCAATCCGAGGGACTTATCCTCAACGGCGGGCAACGCCTGCGGGTGGTGTTCCCCGGGTGGTGGAACCAGAACGAGGGGCCCGATTTTCGCGATGCGCAACTCGAAATCGACGGTGCATTCTTGACGGGCGATGTCGAGGTTCACCAGGACCTCGCGGCATGGCGACAACACGGGCACCATCAGGATTCCCGATACGACAACGTGGTGCTCGAGGTGGTGGGCATATGCACCGGCTCGGATGCCGGGAATGCGACTTCGCGGAACCGCGCAGTTCCCTATCTTCCGCTGGAGTCCGCGCTGTTGGATTCTTTGGAGGCGCTGGCCGAGCAGCTCCGCCTGCGGGATTATCCCTACCACGTGCCGGCGTCGTATGGGGAGTGCGCCCGACTGACCGCCGTGCACGGCGTTGAACCGGTGCTGCGGCTGTTGCGCCTGGCGGGCGAGTGGCGGATGTTGGCAAAAGCCCGCGATATCGCTGAACGGATCGAGCGTGCCGGCGAAGACCAGGCGGTGTACGAGGCGGTGATGGCAGCGTGCGGTTACGGCCCCTACAAACACCAGTTTCGGGCGCTGGCGCAACAGATTCATTACGACCGCGTGCGGCAGTTGGGTGTGCAGGACCCGTTTCTGGTCGAGGCGGCGTTCCTGCAATTGGCGGGGCTGCTGCCGGAATCCTTGCCGGAGGGAAACGGCGACGCGCCCCATTTCCGGCGACTGCAGGCGCTGCGGGAACAGCGGCTGCGCGGGTTGCGGCGGCTGCCCATGAAATGGACCCGGAACGGCGTACGGCCGAACAACTATCCCGAACGGCGGCTCGCGGGGGCGGCGCGGTTTCTTGGGCGCACGGCGAAACCGGGGTTATCGGCCGCGCTAGACGAGATCTGGCAGGGCGAGTCCAAGCCGGTCAAGCGGCGGCTGGCTTTCGAGGCACTGTTTCCCACGCCGCTCGGTTTCTGGGCGGAGCGGTGCACGTGGACGGGTAAGCCGATGCCGAAACCCACGGCCATGATTGGACGCGGACGGGTGCATGCGATCATCGGCAACGTGTTCGTGCCGGTTGCTCTGGCCAAAGCGCGTTATGCACGTGATCGGGCATTGGAGACGAAAGTTTTCGACTTTTTCACTGCGCTTCCAAAGGAGATGGAGAACCATGTGTTCAAGACGATGGCCTCGCGCCTGTTCGGGGACACCTCTCCCCCACGTTTCAGCTTCCAGACGCAGCAGGGACTGATCCAGCTGTACACCGACTGGTGCCGGTTCAATCCCAAATGCGGGGCGTGTCCGGCGCTGTCGCTGCTCAAGCTGGTCGGAGAATCCCGGTAGCGGACACAGGCCAACACAGCGCAGCGCGGTCGCAGGTGCATTGCGGTTATTTTGCCTTTCGTTGGGCGCCGTGAGGATTGGCAGGGGCGCGGTTTGGTATATTTGCACGCAACAAGGGGGGGCGAGCAATGATGTCGAGCATTGGCTGGGCGTGTGTGGCCGGGTTAGCCGCACTGGGCGGGGCCGTAGATGCGGGTCCTGAACTGCAGGCGTCGATGGTCTGGCTGGCATCGGCGCCGTATGGGACGCAGGCGTATGCGGCATTTCGGAAGACCGTCGAGATTCCCGCCGCCGTAGACGGGGCTTCTCTTCACATTTTTGCCGATTCGCGGTACATGCTATGGGTGAACGGGAGGTATGTCGAGCGGGGTCCGTGCCGTTTCGACCCTGCCGCGCCAGAATATGACACGCTTGACGTAGCGCCGTATTTGAAGCTTGGCCGCAACATCCTGACGGTGCTGGTGCACCATTATCACGACGAGAAGGCGGACAACGAACCCGAAGGGTTTTGCGGGCGCATTATGCGGCACCAGCCCGGGTTTGCCGTGAAATTCGAGGGGCGTTGCGCGGACGGCTCGGCCATAGCCTTGCGCTCCGACGCGGCGTGGCGCGGGACCACGAAGACCCGGTTTCTGCCTTCTACTCCGTCGTGGAGTTCGATCCCGGACAATATCGACGCGCGCCTGGACGACGGCGACTGGACTGCTCTGGACTACGATGATTCGGGCTGGGAGAATGCCGCGCCCGTTGACGGGGCGTTGTGGGGGTCGTTGCGTCCTCGCGCGATTCCGTTCCTGCGCGAGACGCCGTTCGTGCCGCAAACGCTGGTGAAACGCAGTGATGCTCCCGACGGAGCAGCGCGCGCTCTATTTGAAGCGCTGCCTCTTACCATTCCCGCGGGACAGGATGTCGTGCTTGATGTGGGCCGGTCGGTGCTGGCGTACGACGTCATTGATTTCGAGGCCGAAGCGGGAACCGCGCTTGAGATTCTGCATGGAAGCGGGTGGCGCGACGGAAACTTCGACGAAGCATATTTCCCTAACCGTTACATCGCGCGGGCGGGGCGGCAGACGTATAGTGCGGGCGACACCTTCGGGTTCCGGTACATGCGCATCCGCGCCGAGGGAGGGCCTGTATTGGTCCACGGCGTGACGGTCGTCAACCGGGTGTATCCCTTCGAGCGCGAGGGGCGTTTCAGGTGCAACGACCCGTTTCTGAACCAGCTGTGGGAGCGTTCGATCCGGACCGTCGAGCTGTGCAGCGAGGACAGTTACACGGATTGCTCGACCCGCGAGCGGGTGGAATGGATGGGCGATGCGGCGCTTTCGGAGTACCCCATCACGCGGGCGGCCTTCGCGGGACCGGGGGCCGACGGGAGGCCGGTTTACAGCGACCCGCGCCTGGCGCGGAACATCCTCTGGCACATCGGGCTGAGCCAGCAGGAGGACGGGCGCGTCAAGGCTCACCATCCCTCGGACCGGTGGGATATTCATGGGTACATCGAAGATTACGCGTGCCTGTGGATTCACACCCTGCGCAGCTACTACGACAATTCGGGAGACGCCGAGTTTGCGCGCGAGCTGTGGCCGCGGGTGGTGAAGCAGCTGGAGTGGTTTCTCGGTCATCGCACGGAACGGGGCCTGGTGAATGCCCGCGAGTTCGTATTTGCGAGCAATCCTCTGGCCTACAAGGTTTGTGAGGGCGCCACTCTCAACGCTTATGTTCATGGCGCCCTGCTTGACGCGGCGTATCTGGCGAATGCGCTCGGCGAGACAGCTTCCGCGGAACGGTTCACCCAGGAAGCGGCGTCCCTGCGCGAGAGCATCAACGCGCACTTGTGGGATCGCGATGCCAAGGCGTACCACGGGGCAATCATGAACGGTGAGAAGACGCCGTTGACTGCTTACGCGGCGATGACCTCCCTGTATTTCGGCGTCGCGCCGGAAGAGCATCGAGATGCGCTGGTGGCGTGGCTCGCGGCACATCACGGACAGGTGGGGTCGCCTTTCGAGCATTTCTTTGTATTCGTGGCGTTGTATGGCGCGAACGACCCCAAGCTGGATGGGCTTGCACTGGAGATCATGCGGTCGAAGTGGGCGTCCACCCTGGCCCGGCAGGATCTGGATACGGTGTTTGAAGGATTCGGGGGCGGAGCCCTGTGCCACAACATGGGAGCGCCTCCCTCCTACTTCCTGAGCACGCGGGTACTGGGTGTGCGTCGCGAAGGGCCCATATCCCAGGGCGGCCTCGTGGTGGACCCGCGTCCCGGCGGCCTCGCCGAAGCCGAAGGCGTGGTAATGACCGAATTAGGCCCCGTCGCGGTGTCCTGGACGCGAACTGAAGATCTGTTCACCCTTCTGGTAGACCTTCCGCACCGGGCCATGGTAGTTGTGCCGGCTTCGAGGCCCGGTTCCGTGCGCATTGAGCCGTCCGAAGGCGCGCAGGAACCGAAGCCATTGGGCGTGCAGGGTCGCGCCGCGGTTTACGAAGCGGGCCCTGGGAAGTACACTTTTGCGGCGCCGTGTTCATAGCGGGACTTTGAACGGTCACGATTTTGAGATGCGCGAGGCGTCTTACTCGCCGAATTCTTCGAGGGGGATGTTGGATACGCCCCGGGACCCGGGCTGGAAGATGTTGCCGATGAAGGTCAGGCGCTCGGGTCTGGGGTTATCCGAGATGAAGACGGCGTATTCGTAGCGGGGCGGCTCCTGGAGGCGTTCGCCGTCGCGAATCTCCCCTTCCTTGCTGGTGTCGTAGACGATATTCCCTTGGATGATGACGTCGGTCATGACGGGATTTTCGGGGAGTTGTCCGGATTCGAGGCTGATGACGCCGCTGACCGAGTCTTTCCAATTGAAATGCTCGTAACCGAAGCCGAAATCGGAAAAGATGTTGTTGGCGATGATGTTTCCTCGGGTAAAGTTGGCGCCGCGGGCAGGTTGGGTGTCTGTGGCGGGTTCGGCGGGGTGCGAGGAGGTGCCGGGCATCATGATGAGGCCCCAGAGGTCCATGTGCGAGATGTTGTTGTTGGCGATGATGACGTTTCGCGAGCCGTGCATGCACTTGATGCCGATGAAGGCGTGATCGATGTCGTTGCCCGTGCAGGTTACATGGTCGGCGTGAAGGTTGATGCCCTGTGCGGCATTTTGAATCTGGTTGTTTGATACGATGATGTGACTTGTTTGTTCGGGCGAGGTGACGACTATGGCGCTGCCCTGGTGCCAGTTGTTTGCATAGTCGCCGGGCGGGGCGAGGCGGCCCTTTTTCGTCGGCTGCCTACCCTCGGTGAGAAAGCCCAGTTTGTGTGCTTCCTTCGTTTCGGCAGTGGGAAAGAGCCGGTCTTCGATGACGCGGTTGCTGTCTATCGAGATGTTTTGTCCGGCGGTCACGAGGATGCCGGTGCCGTCGATGACGCGGAATGCGTAACCGTAGAGTTCGTTGGCGGTGCGGTCGTCGATGCCGATGCGTTTATAGTTGCGGACAGTGCACCCGCTGACTACGGCGTCCTGGCAGTTTTCGAGGCAGATGGTGCCCGAGGTGCTGTGGTTGTCGAGGAGGCGGACGTTTCGGAACTCGATGTTGCGGCAACGGCGCGCGACCAGGCCATGGCGCAGGACCTCCCGATTTCCTTCGGACCGGGTCAGAGTGAGGCCTTCGATACGGACGCCCGAGACATCGTCAATCGAGATGATATCCTGGTCGTCATCGGTTTGGACGATGGTTCCCGGGCCCCAGAGGCCGGTGCCGCCCGCGTGAATCCGGAGGGTCTCGGAGATGGCGTAGATGCCGGCGGGAATGAAGAGCATCTCCCCCGGATGGGCGTCGACGAGTTGCTGGAGAGGCATGTCCATGGTTGCCGCGGGTTGCGCGCCTTCCTCCGCACCAGGAGAAACGGACGGCCACCATGCGGCCAGGGCGCACAGCAACAGCGAACAAAATCGGCGGGGCGTTCTCATGATAGCCAGACTCGCATTGTGTGCGAGATGGCGGCGGCGGGACGCGGCATGCTACCCGTCTTGCCCATCGTCCTCCGGCAAGGGTAAGGTCACGGTGAAGGTGGCGCCTTTGCCCGGTTCAGATACCATGTCGATGTCGCCCCCATGTTCTTTCACGATCCCGTAAGAGACGCTTAACCCGAGTCCCGTTGCCTCGCCGAATTTGCGGGTGGTGAAGAATGGGTCGAATATCTTCGGCTGAATTTCCGGTGGGATTCCCGGACCGTTGTCTTCGATGCGGATGTACGCTCTGTCGTGTTCCGTGCCCGTGGAAATGCGCAGTTTGCGCGGGCGTCCCTTCACGGTTTCCAGGGCCTGGTGGGCGTTGTTGATAAGGTAGAAGAAAACCCGGCGCATTTCGTTGACGTCGACCCGCAGCGGGGGAATGGCGTCGTCGTAGTCGGGTTCGATGGATATGCCGCTGATGCGCAATTGGTATTCGCGGAGCTGCAGTGTGTCCGCGAGGAGCTGGTTTATGTCATGCAGCTCTTTAAGGGCTTCGTGGTGGCTGCCGAACGAGAGGAGGTTTTCGACGATTCGCCTGCAGCGCTCGGCCTCCTCGGCGATTTGGTCGAGGCGGTCGCGCATCTCGGGTTCGAGTTCGCGCCGCATCAGGAGTTCCGCGTAACCGATGATGCCTGTAAGGGGATTGTTCAGTTCATGGGCGACTCCGGCGACAAGTTCGCCGAGGGTATACAGTTTTTCCGATTGAAGCAGGCTGCGCTGCAGTTCGAGTTGTTCGGAGACATCAATGATGAGGATCAGGTGTCCGTGGGCTTCGGGGTCATGTCCCATGGGCTGAGCGAGCACGTCGCACTTCACGGGTGTGCCGTGACCGGTCTTGCCGATAAAGCGTTCGCGCAGCTCAAGGCCTTTTTCCAAGGCTTCTCGCAATCCCGCGGCGACAGCCGAGTCTTCTCCGCCCCAGAGACCGAAGACCGAATCGCTGATCAGGGTGTTGGCATCGCGGGCGCCCAGCAATCTGGCGGCGGTCTGGTTGGCGTTCGTGATGCATCCGTCAGCGTTGGCCAGGAGCACCCCGATCGGAAGGCTCTCGAAAAGGTTTTCGAGATTCATGTTGGCCCGCGAAATGGTCTCTTGCAGGCGCCGTTCGAGGACGAGGTTCCGCGCCACTCCAATGACCGCAATTACGTCGCCCTCGTCGCCGAACAGCGGATGGGTGTCGATTTCCAAGGGTACGCGGGACCCGTCGCGTGCGTAGACTTCAATCGAATAGGGAGACCGGATAGCAGCGCCGGGGGATTCGAGCCGCGCCTCGACCAAGTCCACGTAATCGGGAACGACGAACTGGTAGATGGAGAGTCCCTCGTGCAGCTGGCCCCTGGTGTACTTAAGCATCTCCAGTCCGGACTCGTTGATGAAGAACAGCACGCCGTTTACATCGTGGGCGTAGACCATATCGTTGGTGTTAGTGAGCACGCCCTCGAAGAGTTTCCACAGCTGGGCGCCTTTGGGTCCGGACTCTTCGCCGGGCCCTTCCTCGAGGAGGGCGCGAAGGGCGTGGCACGGCGCCATGAGAGGCAGTCCGGGGGTGATAGTGAGGAAGATGTCGCGGAGGCTCAGGACGGTCTCGCGCTGCTTAGCCTCGCTCAGGGCGGGACGGAGCACTTCAATGATTGCCGCCTGAAGGGCGCAGAGAATGCGGACAAATGCGTCATCCTGCTCGACCATGGCGCGCAAGGCTAGGTCTGGCGGCATCTTAGCGCCCGCAAGAGCGGCGGTAACGGCTGCCAGGAGGGCGCGGAGTTCCTTTTCGCAGGCGTCCGCATCCACCTGTTGCAGCGTGCCTTCAATGATGGCGTCGATATTCTCACGGATGCACTTGGCGGCTCGTTTCATAACCCCTCCGCCAGAACAGAAACCTGCCGGCGCCCACAGCCGGCACGGCCCTCTGCTTACTCAAGCACTTAGTATAGCAGAGTTTGCGCGGCATTCAAGCATGGCAATGCCGGTCTTGCTGAGTCTAGCGGCGGGCGGCCTCGGGGGATTTGACATCGTGCCGCGGAGATGGTTGAATTGCCCCCTGATATGTCTAAACAAACCGGTTCGGGGAGGCAAATACGATGGCTCTGAATGTGGCGATCGTGGGAATGGGCAACATCGGCAACGTACACGCCGGATGTTATGTGAACGAGCCGCTGGCCAAGATCGTGGCCGTATGCGACATCATCAGGGAGCGTGCCGACGCGGCCTCGGCGAAGTACGGATGTCCGGCGTTTTACAGCGTGAGATCCATGCTGAAGAGCGGCATCAAGATCGACTGCGCGAGCATGTGTACGGCAGGGAAGGAAAACGGAGGCGATCACTACAAGGCCACCATGGACCTGCTGAACGGCGGGATACCCGTGCTTGGCGAGAAGCCGATCTCGAACGAGATCCCCAAGGCACGGAAGATGGTGGCTCTGGCGAAGCAGAAGCGCCTCCGGTATGGGATCAACCTGAACCACCGGTTCACGCCGGCGGCGCGTCTTGCCAAGGAATGGATCCAAAAGGGCCGCCTGGGCGAACTGAACATGATCAACATGCGCATGTGGATCAACAATCCGAACGAGACGTCTCCTCACTTCCATATCCGGGCGTTGCATCCGCACTCGATCGACGTGATGCGGTACTTTTGCGGCGACGTGGAGCGCGTCCAGGCGTTTTTCAAACGGGGCATGACAATCGACGGCAAACGGAGGAACTGCTGGTCAAACTTGCAAGTCAACATGCTGTTCGAGAACGGCGTTCTTGGCCATCTCTGCGGAAGCTATGACGCGGGCGGGGGGTTCGGGCTGGAGAGCTGCGAGGTAACGGGGAGCAAAGGGCGGTTCCTGATCCTGGAGGCTTGCGAAGAGATAACGTTTTACAGCCGCGAGTCCACTGAAACCGAGCACTATCACCATTTGGGCGGTATGACGAATTTCGGCGAAACGTTCCCGGACCGGATCCACGTCTGGCTCGAACAAAACGCCAAGAAAGTTGCGCCGAGCCAGATCGACGGGTCCGGCGAGGAAGCCCTGAAGGCCCAGCTCATTATCGAGGCGGCTATCGAGTCTTGGGAGAAAGGAAAGCTCGTCGATCTGAAGTGAAAAAGTGACCACGGCCTGAGAGGCAGCCGCTTGGACCCAAGGGACGCGCAACAAGGAGTTGACCATGCCGAAACGCCCGCCGAACCTGTTGATTTTCGCCATTGACAGCATCCGCCGCGATCACATGAGCTGTTATGGGTATCCGCGGCTTACGACGCCGCATATGGACCGTCTGGCCGTTGCGGGGACGTTGTTCGAGAATGCGTTCAGCGCGTATATCCCTACAACACCGGCCTACGTAACGATGTTGACGGGTCGGGACGTGATCGCCAACCAACAGGTTGCGCTGGGGCCTTTGGGTCCGATGGCGGAGGACCAGCCTACTCTGCCGGAGTTATTGAGACCCGCGGGGTACCGGTCGGTCATGGTGGGCCACGGCGAGTGGTACCGGGGGTTTGACAAGTACCTTCAGTATGAAGGCTGGGGTGGCCCGTGGGACGAACGGCCCTCGCGCAAGGCGGAAAACTTGAACAACGCCGTGCTTCCTGAATTGGAGCGGTTGCATGCTTCGAAGAAGCCCTGGATGTTGTATTTACGGCATATGGACCCCCATTCGCCGTACTATCCCCCGCCCCCTTATGACAGCCTGTTCTATTCGAAGAATCCGTGCAGCCGGAACCTGCCGAACACGATGAAAGCCGTGCGCGCGTTCAAACCGTTTGCGGATTACCTTTTGTCGTGGCTGCCGCCGGGGATCCGGGATGCCGAGTTTGTCATCGCCCAGTACGACGGGGCGCTGGCGTACATGGACGCGTGCATCCAGCGGCTTGTTACTCGGACTGAGGAACTCGGGATAGCAGAGAATACGCTGATTATCATCACGGGCGACCATGGCGAGACGTTGTATGAGCATGAGTGCTGGTTTGACCACCACGGGCTGTATGAACCCACGCTGGTGGTGCCGCTGATCTATTACTGGCCGGGCACGATCGGAAAGGGCGCGCGGAGCAAGGCCATGACCCTGCAGGAAGACTTTGTGCCGACGGTGCTGGATATTACGGGGCAGAGCCGCCTTGCCAAGGGGGTCACGTTCGACGGGGTCTCGCTGAAACGGTACTTTACGGAGACAGGCCGCTCTCCACGGTCGGAGTTCTATATCACCGAGTGCACATGGATGCGCAAACACGGGTGGCGTACGCCCATCTGGAAGTTCTGGGACGCCCTCGAACCGGACTTTCACGGTAAGCCTCCGGTCGAACTTTACAATCTGCTCGAAGATCCCAAGGAATTGCGCAATCTCGCCGAGAAAGAGCCCGGGCTCGTCAAGACGCTGCGAGACCGTATGAATGCCTGGCTCAAGAAACGGTGCCGCGCAACCGGCAAAGGGAACCCCATCGAGTTGCATCAAATCGGCCTTGACCGACGTATCGGCTCAATCGAAACGGCCAGGAAATTGCAGAAACGGTAATCTGAAAAGGGGCATCTGGGGCCCTTCTCTGAAGAAAAGGGTGGCCCCTTTCCAAGAACTTTGTGGCGGTGTTTTGCACCGTGCCAGTCGCACACGAGGACGAGAGGGCGCTGAGATGATCAAACTGGGTGTGAATACGGTGTTGTTTCAAGGATTTGATTTACGCACGGCCATGCAGCATATCAAGTGGGCGGGGTATGACGCGGCCGAGATCTCTGCTATCAAGGGGATGTGCGAACATCTCGAACTGGATAGCTGGAAGAACCAGGCCGGGGATATCAAGGCGCTCGTGCAGGACCTGGAACTCCCCATCACCGCCATGGAAGAAGCCGCTCTGGATGAGGACCGCCTCATTAAAGCTTTCGAGGCAGGGGCGGAAATCGGGATCCCCGTGGTAAATGTCGGTCCCGGCGGTTCACAGGGTAATCCAGAAGACCTTGGGAAGTGTCTGGGAATGTTGGCGAAGATGGCGGAGAAGGCGAAGCCGTTCGGGGTGAGTTTGTGCGTGAAGGCGCATGTGGGCGCGGCTATCTGGAACACAACCACCACGCTCGTGGCCATGAAACAGATCGACTCCCCGGCATTTGGCATCGATATGGATCCCAGCCACATCCATCGCGGGGGTGAAGTCCCCAAGGATGCCTTGAGAGAGGTCGTATCGCGCGTGAAGCATGTTCACATTCGCGATTGCGCCGGTTCCGGCCCCTCCCCCGGTCCGCCGGAACTGCAGGCCTGCGGACGCGGCGACATTGATCTCATGGGATACTGCAAAGTGCTCGTAGACGCGGGCTACAGCGGGCCGGTGAATCTGGAAGTGATTGGCGCCGGCTCATACGAGCTCAACCGGTGCGCCATCATTGCGGCGGAATCCTACGGGTACCTGAACGCGTGCCTTAAGGCGTGTGGGGGCCGGCAGGGATAGTTCGCATCGTTTGTTCAGATTGCGTGCGGGTCTTCGGATCAAGAACGATACAGAAGTGATCAACCACAGTCTCTGCCGCCTTTCCAGGGCTGCGCCCCGCGTTCCGTGTGAAGGCTGGGTCTATGGCGGCAGCACCAGACCTCTTGTGCGCGACCCGGCGAAAACAACCACATCACTCGTCTTTCTTCAGCATGCCTTCCTGTCTGGCCTCTTCCGGGGGTACGGGCATGAACAGGGTCACAATGCGGGCGTCTTTACCGGAACGGTTCATCTGATAGACCAATGGCACTTCTTCCCCCACGGAGAATCGCTCAAAGCTGGATTTATCGGCGAAGACGTCACGGCGGATTGGGTCACCTTCGGGGCGGAGGATGTCTACGAAGACGACGTATCGTTCTCCTGGGGTACCGGCTTCTTCGAGCCTTTTGGAAACAATGACTCCCTTTCCCTTGATTTCAGGTTGGCCGTAGTATTCGGAAATCTTTGCCAGAGCATTCCCGAGAAGGAGCACGGCGATGATGGCGCAGATGGAAGCGGTGAGCATGTATCCCGGCCTGCGGACCTTCTCGGCGACTGGCGGCGCCGAGGTTCGTGAGACACGCAAATAGGGATGCTGCTCAGCTACATGATCCCGGAAACTCTGCCGGTGGTACTTCGTAGGCATCCGAACGTTCTCCTCACCATCGCCGCTGGTGCGCCGCATGACCCATGCACGTAACTATCTGCAACCATTGTAGCATCCTTTTGAAATGCGGAGGGAGACGCAAGCGGTTTCAATGGGGTTTTCCAATGCGTTCCAGCGTGCAGGCCGTCCGGCGGGGCGGTCCTGAAGTGCAGCCGGGAGCGAGCGGAGCGTTGAACGGCCTGGCTGGCTGGCGTATTCTCCTTGAAACTGTGCACGAGGAGGGCCAGATGGCGTGTGAAGCGGTTGCATATGCCCGGGCAGGGCTGGTCGGGAACCCCTCGGACGGGTATTTTGGCAAGACGATAAGTTTCACGTTCCGGAATTTCGCGGCCAAGGTGAGCCTGTACGAGAACCCGCAGGTGGAGATCATCCCGAATCTGCGGGACCGGTCGACTTACAACTCGATCCAGGAACTTGCCGACGACGTGCGCGTGTACGGGTACTACGGCGGCATACGGCTCATGAAGGCAACGATCAGCCGCTTTGCCAGGTACTGCCGGGAGCACGGCATCAGGCTGCCGGAGAAGAACTTCTCGATTCGGTACAGGTCGAATATTCCGCGTCATGTGGGGATGGCGGGGTCGAGCGCGCTGGTCACGGCAACCCTGCGGTGTCTCATGGAATACTACGAGATCGCCATCCCGGACGAGATCCAGCCCAATCTGATTCTGAGCGTTGAGGCGGATGAACTGGGTATATCGGCGGGTTTGCAGGACCGGGTGATCCAGGTCTATCAGCAATGCGTGTTCATGGATTTTGACAGGGCCCTGATGGAGGGGCAGGGATACGGCGCGTATGAGCGGCTCGACCCGTCCATGCTGCCCAACCTGTTCATTGCCTACCGTACTGACCTGGCAGAGGGTTCGGAGGTCTTCCATAACGCCATTCGCCAGCGATGGCTCCAGGGGGAGCCGGAAATCGTGGACGCGATGAAGCGGTTCGCCGGGTTCGCCCAGGAGGCGCGGGATCTGATTGTGTCGGGCCGGGGAAGGGAGATCGGGCCCTTGCTTAACGCGAATTTCGACCTGCGCCGGTCCGTATACACCATCAGTCCCGCGAACATCGACATGGTGGAACGTGCGCGGTCGGCTGGAGCGTGCTGCAAGTTCACGGGTTCCGGCGGGGCTATTGTGGGCATGTACGAGGATGAGACCATGTACGGGGCCATCCAGCGCGCTTTTGCGGGGACAAGCATCATCGTGCTGAAACCCGAGATCGTGTAGGCGGCCCTGTTAACCGTCGGGACTCACGGCGCCCGGCGCCGGAGTCCCGAGAATGCATTCTGGCGGAGCGGCCTCAGACGAATTTCCTGAGGTATTCGAGGCTCTTGGTAGCGATGGTTTCGGGGCCGAGCTCGAACTTGAACACCTCGACCGACATGTACCCCTCGTACTTGATCTCGCGCAGGGCTTCGAATATGGGTCCGAAATCCACGTCTCCAAAGCCGGGCCCGTTCATGTTTTCGTCATTGGCATGATAGTGGGCCAGGTATTTGGCGTATTTTCGGATGAGCGTTGGGCGGTCTTCTTTTTCGAAAGTCATGGCCTTGGTGTCGAGCAGCAACCGGAAATTGGGGTGGTTTACGCGCTCGATGAGCTTCACGGCATCCGCGGCATTTGTGCAGAAGTTTGTTTCCAGATGGGTCAGGGGTTCCATGCAGATGGTCACGCTATGCTTCTCGCACGCGGGCAGGGCTTCCTCGAAGACTTGTGCCGTGTACTCGAAGGCCTGGTCGTAGGTCAGGCTCTCGTGGACGTTGCGCTGCTTGGGTGAACCGAAGATCATCACGTGGCCGCCCACGTCGCCGCAGAACTGGGCCAGGTCAACGAGGTATCTGGCCGCGCGGTCCCGGTGTTCTTTGTCGGGATGGTTAATGTGCAGGGCTTCAGGACCCACAAACACCCAGTGGATGCCGATGACATCAAGGTCGACTTCTTTCGCGCGTTTGACGATTTCCTTGCGGGTTGCGGCGCTGATATCGGTCACATACTGGCTGAACGTGAAGGGCGCCAATTCGATGCCGTCGTAGCCGGTCTTCTTGACGTAGGCGAACGTGCGCGCAATGTCGTTCCATTCTTTGAAGATCTCGTTACAGATAGCGAATTTCATTGGGACGCAGTTCCTCCTTCCTGGGATTTATTGCAGCGATTCCCCGGCCGGGGCCGGTTTGCAGACCTGGTTTCCGCCTGCGCGCTTGGCCTGGTACATCAAGGCATCGGCCTTCTCGATGAAGGACCGGACAGTAAAGCCTTCCTTGAAAGAGACGCAACCGATGCTGAGGGTCAATTCGTCGAATCCGAATTCCTGGAAGGTCTCCCGGATACGTTCAGCGATGGCCATGGCCTGTTGCTCTTCCGCTTCGGGGAGGATGACGGTGAATTCGTCGCCCCCGTACCGGAACCCGATATCGACGTGCTCACGGGTGCACTCGAGCACCGCTCTTCCGGCTCCGCAGAGGACCTTGTCGCCCTCGAGGTGGCCCCGGCTGTCGTTGTATTGCTTGAACTTGTCGATATCAAACAACAGCAGCGACAGGGGACGCTTCTGGCGTTTGGCGCGTTCCACTTCGTTTTCGAGCCATTCAAAGAATGACCGCTGGTTGTAGAGGCCGGTCAGGCAGTCTTTGACGGACATTTCCTTGAGTTCTTGTTCGAGGCGCTTCTGCTCGGTGATGTCTTTGCAGATCGCGAGAATCGAAGCGAACTCGCGCCGGGCGTCTTCGACCCTGGAAAACGAGATATTCACGGGCACTGTCGAGCCGTCGCGCCGGAGGATGCCGGTTTCGTGGTTCTTGAGATGTACACTTTCGCTCAGCATGCGCTGGACCTTCTGGAACTCGTATTCGCCGCCGGCAAGCAGGTGAGCCATGGGTAAACCGATAAACTCCTCGCGCTCATATCCGGCCATCGCCAGAGCGCCCCCATTGGCGAATTCAGTCCTCCCGTTCTTGCCGACAGTGATGATGCCGTCAACGGTGCTTTCAAGAAGGTTCTCAAGATACTGTTTGGTTTCGCGCAGCTCATGGTTGACCCGCTCGAGCTCCGTCGTGGCTGAGTCCACGCGTTGACGGAGGCGTTCCTGGTACTGGTGGCTTTGCGTGAGCGCCTGTTGCTTTTCGACTGCGCGGGCCACCGAGCGCGAGATGTCTTGGAGGTTGAACGGTTTGAGTACGTAGTCTTCCGCCCCCAGCCGCATGCACTGGATGGCCTGGGTGACTTCCGCCATGGCCGACACCACAATAATGGAAAGATCTGGGTCGATGTTTCGGGCCCGGCGCACGATTTCGAGGCCGTCCATCTCGGGCATGCGCAGGTCCGTCAAGAGAAGCGAAAACCGTTCTGCGCGCAGCATATCGAGGGTGCGGGCTGGCGACGTGGTCGTCGTGCATTCATATCCCGCCCCGGTGAGGTGCTGGGAAAGGACTTCCAGGATGCCGGGTTCATCATCGAGTATCAAAACGCGCTTGACAGCCAATTCCGTATCATCTTCCGTTGCTGTAGCCAAGTGTTTCTTCCCGTTATCCGACAACCCAACCGCTCGTGCGTGGCTCCCGGAAAAAACTCTCCCGTAGACGTCTTGCCCGAAACGTGTCGCGCGCCGAAGTCAGCCCGAGCTACCCGGAAGCGCAGGAATGGGGCTACAAGTACTTCACAACGACAATCATGACGAAAAACGCGGCAACCCCGACGAACTTCTGGGTCTTGTTCGGTGCGCGGGGGTCGTTGGCGCTGCTCTTCTTGGCGAACAAGCCCTCGATCCCTTTTTTCTCGCTCAGGTCCAGTTCGTCACCGGCGGCGTAGGCAAATTCGGCGAAATACGCCATCATCAAGAAGAGCACGAGGCACAATGCGACCATTTGCAACCCTTGGCGACTCATCATGTCTTCATCTCCCAGCGATGTCGCATGCAAGAACACACCTCTAAAGCTACAGGAAGCAGAATACCAGCCCGACCAGCCGGTTTCCCTTCTCTATTATTTTACGATGAAACGTCCTTCAGTTGCAAACGCCAACTCTATCAAGGGCTTACGCCCAGTGTTTCAGGGGATGCGCGCGTTGGGCCACGGGCAGCGAGACTCTCCCCCCGTTTATGTAGGCCGCAAAAGCGCCTTGGATGAATTCGTAGGCGGTGCGCCCGTCCTGCAGACTTGCCTCGGGAATACGGTCCTCTTCGATAGCTGCGATGAGGTCGTCAATGATGGGGGCGTTTCGTTCGACATCCGGGTTCTGCATCGTCACTTCGGCGGGGGCGTCCGGCAAAGGCGCCCAGGCTATCCCGCTCAATCCCGGCGCCCAGGAGGGGTCGGGAAGATAGGTCACGCTTGGCGGAAGGCCGTTTAAGCGGGTTTTGATGACGCCTTTCGAGCCGTAGATGTCCAATCCCCAGCGTTTGCCGTCACCGTCCGGCTGAATGATGGAACCGAAAAACATGGCAATGCCTTTGCCCAGCCCGAACATGGCGTTGATGCGATTGCCGACGATGGGTCCGAGCGGTTCGGTGGCCTCCTTCACGTCGGAGGGCTTGGCGGGCTTGCCGTTGACGGTGATGTCGGCCATGCACCATTCGGGCTTGCCCATGATGCTCTGCACGAGATCGAATACGTGCGTACCCAACACAATCATGTCCTCCCCGCCCGCCCTGTTGTCTTCTTTGCCGTGGCTGCGGAGTTCGATGATGTGGCCGATGATGTGCTCTTCGAGGAGCATTTTCTTCATATGGCGAACCGGCGGAGACATGCGGTAGTTGTGCGCCATGGCCCATTTCAGGTTCTTGGCCTCGATGGCGGCGGCCATTTCATCGGCCTCGGCCAGATCGGCCGCGATGGGTTTCTCGAGGAAACCATGGCAGCCGTGTTCGGCGCAGGCGAGGACGTACTCCTTGTGGCGGACTGTCGTGCGCGGGCCTACGGACACCAGGTCGGGTTTCTCCTTCTCGAGCATCTCGCGATAATCGGCATAGGTGCGTTCGGC
>Ga0209606_1000959_pt1 | contig 39482 bp, 42 predicted proteins | sample AD_UKC057_MetaG_FD_184412 | JGI IMG/M metagenome (GOLD analysis project Ga0209606, IMG submission 184412) | Active sludge microbial communities of municipal wastewater-treating anaerobic digesters from USA - AD_UKC057_MetaG (SPAdes) (version 2) | ecosystem: Engineered > Bioreactor > Anaerobic >... | reverse complement strand
CGCAGGTGCTGCAACTCGGCGGTGGCCTGGGTCACGTCCACGTAGATGGGGTCCATCTGCTGGATCACGGCCAGGGGGATGGGCTGGTAGGCGGTCACCATCGCGCCGACGGTGACGTTGGACTTGCCGATGCGTCCGGAGATCGGCGCGGTGATGGGGGTGTAGGACAGGTTGATCCGGGCGCTCTCCACGGCGGTGCGGCTCACCTCCACGGCGGCCTTGCGGGCGGCGATGGCCGCCTCGGCCTGCCGCAGCGCGGCGCTGGCGTCGTCGGAGTCCTGCTGCCCCACCGCGTGGATGGCCGCCAGCTCCTGGAAGCGCTCCGCCCGGGCGCGCAGGGCGGGCAGGTTGGCCTCGGCCACCACCAGCTCGGCTTCCGCCGTGGCCAGGGCGGCCTTGGCTTGGTCATAGGCGGCCTGGTAGGGCGCCGGGTCGATCTGGTAGAGCAGGTCGCCGGCATTGACGAAGGCGCCCTCCAGGAACGGGCGCTTCAGGATGAGCCCGTTGACCTGCGGGCGGATCTCGGCCACCAGGAAGGCGGCGGTGCGGCCCGGCAGCTCGGTGGTCAGCACGATCGGCTCGGCCTGGACAGTCACGAAGGCGACCTCCGCCGGCCCCATCGGGGGCGGGGGGGCGGCTTTCTCGCATCCGCTGAGCAAGAGTCCTGCTAGCAGACAACTAACAGAGCCAAGAATCATCCGGCGAACTTGCGAAATCATTCTCATTCCTCCTGAACTTGAAACGCTAGAGTGGATGCAGCAAGCCGATTGGGAGGACGCTGTCACAGGCCGTTGCTTCTACACACGACAAACGAATCACAAGTGCTCCTCAATCGTCACCCTCAACAGAATTATGTGAGGTCGTATACATATTGTCAATATATAAAATAATCGGCTACGAACAAACAATCTTTTCCTGCTCTGCGCGTGTGGGCCATCAGAACAGGGCGCCTTGCAGTTGTGATCTGAATGAAATGATCTCGCCGTGATTAATCAGATCCTCTATCTTCAAATGGAATTTCAAGAATGAAAGCCGCCACGGATAGAGAATCATGGAGCCTGCAGGAAAAATACCGCGGGGAAGTGCGCTGCCTGTCCTGCAGCCGACAGCACGGGACGCAGGTCGGTTTTTTGCTTGGATGGTTAGGTGGGGATCAACAAGTAGGCTCTTTTTCCTTATCGGATCATATGCCAAGAATAAAATCGGCTGATTACTGGACCTGGTCGTTGGCTGCGATCACCAGCCAGTGGTCGCCCTTCATGCCCCACAGCCAACTCCGGACATCGACGGCGGTGTTTTCTTCGTGGGGTTCTTCTCGCTGGAGTGGGCACACAGGAACCCTGTGCCCAAATCAGACGCTTGATCCCTCGGCCGCACCACACCTTGCGATTTTACAGTCAGCATTCTCTCAAACACGGTCTATTTTGTTTTTGGGAGATTCATTTCCGCTGTAATGAGTGAACCCTCATCCAGCCGTTCGGTGGCCGGCAGCCAGCGATATAAAGTGGGGATGGAGACGCCGAGGTTATGGGCGACGTCCCGAGGGGGCATGCCATCGGCCAGGAGCTTCCGGGCGGCGGCGACTTTGGTGTCGGTCATGCGGCGTTTTCTCCCCCCTACCCGCCCCTGCTTCTTGGCTGCCGCCAGGCCGGCGCGGGTGCGCTCCACGATCAGCTCACGTTCCATCTGGGCCAGGCTGGCCATGACGTGAAAGAAGAATCGGCCCGCCGGTGTCGAGGTGTCGATGCTGTCGGTGACGCTCTTGAAATGCACACCCAGCTTTTCGAGATCCCCCACCAAGTCTACCAATCCCTTCACACTGCGGCCCAGACGGTCCAGCTTCCACACCACCAAGGTGTCGCCCGACCGAAGGTGTGACAGCGCATCCTTCAGTCCCGGACGGTCCGCTCGTGTGCCACTCATTTTGTCGGTGAAAATCTTCTCGCAGCCGGATTTTTCCAGGGCCTCCTGCTGCAGAATCAGGTGTTGGTCCTCGGTGGACACTCGGGCGTAGCCGATGAGCATGGGTTTCTCCTTCTCGATTCTCGTCTGCAGTATAGAGTAATGAGAATTTTATTTCAAGAATGGTTTTTGAGAATGAAACAGGGGGGAATTTGGTGGGGTGCGAGGGCTGGGCAAAGTGGTTCTCAAAATCCACCGTTTGTGAGAAGGAAGAAATTGACACATCGGGCAGGAGAAGATAACGAGTCCTGATTTTGGAACCCCATGGTCAGGGCAGGGGGGTACTCTGATATCGGCCCGAGGGGAGATCGTCGCTCCTGGGGCATTCTAGAGCATCGTTTTTTTCCAGCCTGTACGAATGGGCTGTCTATGCGGTCTGATCGTCCACCTTGGCGTCAGGGGCGTTTTTCTTCACGGAAGCAATTCCGTTTTCCATGGCCGCCTTGGTCGTGTAGAACTCGCTCTTGCCGATGGGTTGGTGGTTGGCCGCCTTCAGGACGAAAAAGAACTGGCCATTCTTGGCCTCTTTTCGCTCGTAGCGCTCGTCTTGGGGCGCGTTTTTCCTGACGGATTCGATCCCGTTTTTGGCGGCGTCTTTCGTGGTGTACGTTTCGCTGGTCAGAATGATCTCGCCGTTGCCCGCCTTCAGGTTGAACATAAACTGGTCCTTCGCCGCTGGCTTGAGGACAAATTTGCCGGCCATGGAACACCTCCTTGTGTTTTTCGGGAATGAGATGAACTCAGGATACCGCCATCCCGGGCAGGATACAACCCTTTCGGTCCGGGTGCTTCCTTTCCCTGCGTTTCCGCTCAGGCGGACATGCGGACGCGGCCGGAGATTTGAATGCCCAGCTTGGCCAGGATCTTGAGCAACGTGCTGGTGGTCAGATTCCGATAACGCTGCGCCTCGTAGCGGGCAATCTGCCGGGAATGGACACCCACCTTGTGCGCAAATTCCTCGATGGTCATCTTGTTGGCCAAGCGATACCGGATCGGTGCGTCCATCAATTCTTCCACGGATTCGATCCGGAATTCCTCCGCATTCATCATCTGCAAGGCTTCGTATTCGCGGATTTCGGCCTCGATTTCAGCGATGAGCTCTTCCACCTGCCCGCGGGCGGCGTCCACCAGGATCGCCGGCGCGCCGGCGGCCGGCGTCGCCGTCATCCCTTCACGCAACAGGCGGATTTTCTCTTTGGCAGCGGTTAGCTGCTTTTGGCTCGTAATCATCGTGCACCTCCAATCTGGACGACGATAATTCCTTTGGGCTCCCCGTCCCGATTGATTTGGAAAAAGCGGGGAAACGGCAATCCGGACGCTGCTTCGATCACACATGCCGGAAAGAATTCGACACCAAATTTTGCTTTCATTGGAAGGCGGCTCGTTGACAAAAACACGGGATCGAGTTTCGTCGTGTCGACTTTCGGTGTGTATTCCCAGCATCCGTCGATGTCGTTCGGCTCCGGCTTTTCGGTAACGAAGCTCCCATTAATCCAGATCTGCCGCACACCGGCCGCGGCCAGGTTGGCTGTCGCCGCCCGGAGTCCTCTCATCAGAGCGACCCGCCTCGGGGTCGATAGGCCGAAGGATTGTTCCAATTCATCGAGCGACGCCAAATGTTCTCCCGGCGGAAGTTCGCCATTCTGACCGAGCGCGGGAATGCTCATCGTCCTTTCCTCATGTCAATCATAACACACCTAAAAAGTCATGTCTATATAGGCGCTAATGGGGAATAGGATGGGGCAGGGGAGTACGAATAAGAGACTTTGGGGTGAAATCCCTATCTTTCCCTTTGATGTGGGACTCCGGCTCGCTGTGGAGAATATACCATGAACGTCTTTTTGCCACTGGCGGTGTTTACGAAAGACTCGGAGGGAAGGTACGAAGGATATTCGCCCAACGTCAAGGGAGCGATCTCCTATGGGCACACCTTCGAGGATGCGCTGGCCAACATGAAAGAGGCCATTGCGGGAGTCATGGAGGCGGCCCTGGAGAACGATTACAGCGGCGTTCTGTTGGATTCCGGATATAAAGGAGTAGCGGGCGAGATCGTCGTCCCCATTCCCGTCGAGAAACGTCTTCGGGTGGCCGCCTCCATCCACCTGGTCCGGGAACGGATTTAGCGTTCCCGGTCGAATCCCCTGCTCTTCCCTTTTTCGCGGCTAAAGTCCAGGTCCTGGTCGAAGCGGATGTCGGGATCCTTGACCCGTAGCAGGGCCAGCTCATCCCGGAAGCCCAGCTTCTTACCCAGGTGGGTCTCGCAGATTCTCCCCTTCACCTCCTGGAAGCGCTCCCGGAGTTTTTCGAAACTCTCCGGCAGGCGGTCCAGGTATTTCTCCAAGGTCCGGAGAAGCGGATGGATCTGATCCCGGAAATTCAGCCGGCCAACGCACTCTCCAAGTCGCTGATTAAACCGCTGACGAAGTCCCGCACTGAGTTCTCGAGTTCGTCCTCCGCCGGCGGGGTGGCTTCGCTCGCCTGCTCGGTTTGCCAGTTCTGCACGTACTCCCGCACATAGCTCCTGAGCTCGGCCTCTCCCCTGCTCTGCAGCTCGGCAAATCTCGTTCTCAAGCGTGACCACTCGGCCGCGTGCTCGCTCTCCTGCGCCTGCAATTGCGCGGACAAGGCGGCCAGCTTCGTGTTCCATCCCGCTGCCAACGTCTCGCAGGAAGTTTGCCACGTCGCGTTCAGGTGCGCCGTCTCGCGGCTGAACTGCGCTTCGAGCCCGGTCAATGATGCTTCCAGCTCGCTGCACCTGGTTCTCCATTGCTCGTTCTCGGCCTCGAGCAAACGGCAGGACTCGAGCTGTTCGGTCAGCTCCTGGATCTTCGCGGTCTGTTCTTCCAAGGTTTCCCTGGCTGCGTTCAAGAGCGCCTCTTGCTGCCTGCAGATGGATAGCAATTCGTCCTTTTTCATGCTCGTTTTTCCTGATGTGATGAACGTTGACTTCCAGACTCGGCGCCTTGGGCCGCGGTCCGAGGACCGCCTTGATCTCGTCCGGCGTCTTCCCCCCCCGGCGGAGCCGGCCATAGTGCCGCCGCCATTCGGCTAGGGAGATCCCCTGCCCCTCCGTACGTTCCCGTCGGGCTTGGATCCGCTCCTCGGCGGATTGCCGAGGCGCCGCCTTCTCCCGGCTCATCTCTCGACCATAGATCCGCGCCCAAAGCTTGTCAAACGATTCGTATTTTCCGCGGTCCAGATGGAGCTTTCGCCCGTCGGTTTGGCGTGCCACCAGCAAGACGTGGACATGGACATGATCCGTGTTTCGATGGACCGACATCAAGGCTGGATTGTTTCTGAAGTGAGATTGGTCCAAAAACTCCCGGGCCATGGCCAACGCTTTTTCCGAGGAGACGCTCTTTTCAAAAGACAGGATAACCCGGTAATCCCGCCGGCTTCCCCTGCCCTTCTCGGCCCGCCGATCCATCTCTTCGGCGACGGACCGCTTGCGGTCCAGGGCGGTGGCGCCAAGGACGGCGTGCTCGGGCAGGTGCCGGGTTTCCCAGCGATCGCAGGCGCGCTCCCGGAGGATGTAGCGGGCATTGGCCCCGGTCCCGCCCTCGACCGCGCTGGAAGTCACCTTGCAGAAGGACAAGCTCACCCGTCCACCCCGGTTTCGATTTCCAAGGCTCGCAGGCAGCGCCGGAAAGATTCCTTCACTTCGTCCGAGAAGTTCCCCTGGTGCATCAGCATGACCGCCTGGTTCAGGTTCACCCCGATCCGCTTGAGCTGACGCACCGCCGCCTGGTCGTACTTGTGCAACAAGTGCTTTTCCAGGGCGGCGCGCCGGACGTAGTCAGTGGGCTTGGCGCCGGCCTCGGCCGCCTTGTTCCGGATCGTGGCCAGCTCCTCTTCGCTCATGCGCATGTAGAAACCGGCGGCGCGGCGGGTGCGGATGCGCGGGGTCATCGGGCCTCCCCGGAGGTCCGGGACCGGAGGTCCTGGCGGGGTCCAGGGGGTATCCCCCTGGCAGGACGGACACGGCAGTGGGAGGCATTTGCATATGCAAATGCGTATCCTGCACTCAAGAAGATTGTTCGCATGGGGGGATGGTAGCGGATGCAGCCAGGATCCGTCAAGATCAATTTTCGTTTGATGAAAATCGGGTCGGTTTGGGGGATTGGGAGAGGCTTGCTTTAAAGGATCGGAGGTGTGGATTGGGGGATGTAGTTCCTGACAATTTTTAAAGGATGGACGGTCTTGGTCCCTAGTGACCGTCCATTTTTTTAATCATCTATCGCGTTCCGATCTCAGGAGGAGATTCTGAGGAAGAGAACCGGAAAGTATCACGAGCAGACCAGTGGCGTCATTGATTAGAAGCACTGAAGTTCTTCAATTCTTTTTTCCAGAATCTGAGGGGAGCCATCTTGTATACTCACAGAGACTTTGACGACCTCATCAAAGATGTATTTGTGATGCCAATAGATATCGTGGTCTACTCGATAAGGAATACTCAAATTAAATGTGTCTCCCTGGTAAATAGGCTTTTGGGTCTTCTTTTCGTGGTAACGTAGGAACATTCTATCTTGAGTAGACCGGCTTATTACTTCAGCGGAGTAAATGTGGTTGGGTCTCTTCAGAAGAGACGGTATCTCTATCTCGATCAACAATTCTTCGATTTTTCTATGGCCATTATTCGTTACCGTTATTTGAAGTAAATAATCGTGCTCATTGGAGGTTATTCTCTCCTTTGAATAGTCAACCGACAGAACGACAGGATACTCTGAAGGCGGAATGCCGTCAGCCGTTCGAGGGCTATTGTTATTAGCCGGTGAGTGGTAACGAATCCGCCCTTTTTCTGTTAAGAGTAGACCATACCGCCCCATACGTTGTAAAAATCCTAACTTAATCAGTCGGACGACGTGATCACGCCATTTTCTGGCTTCATATGGATTTTCTTCTTTTAGAACCGTAGATCTATCCCGGATGACCAGAAGCCCATCACCTCTGGGTGGTATAGGTGGATCCATTAAAAATTCATTAGTCTGGGCAGCCCAACGCAGTAATTGCATTTCTTCCACTGAGAGCTCAGAAAAGGGCGATATTGTATTGATAATTCGTGCAATACCCTTTTCCCAATCACGGAAAAGATCAATCCACTGTAAAGAACGTAAAGTCTCGCCTGCGCCTATCGACCTATCTGGAACCTCACATTCATTCAGACGAACAGGAATAAACCACACTCTATTATGAGGCATCTGTCTAAGCTCTTCTATAGCCAAGGTTAATTCCTCGTTCATGTAAGTCGATGGCTTCTTGCTATACTCTATCGAGAAACACGCAACGAAGAAATTGCCTTCGTGAATCGCGTTTCTAATAGCAATCTGCCAGCGTTCTCCGGGTTGGATATCGTTTTTATCCAACCAAACCCTGATATCACAACTTTTTAAATCTGCTACAAGATGACTTACCGCTACCTCGTTTTCGTGAACATGGGAAATGAAGACGTGCTTCATGCTTACTCCTATGAAAGACTCTTACATTATCAAATCAGGCGTTTTGATAGTTCCCGTGGAATGCCCCCGATTTCTACATACGTGATGTTATGCTGTCTGGTCCGTGTCCCTCAAATTTGACAAGTGAACGTTGTATGAAACGTTGTTGCCTGTTCGGCTCATTCCTCTCAGGTCAAAATTCAAGAATCCGGAGTTCTCCGTTCGCCATGTTTCCCTCATGGTCGAACAAACCGTCAAGATCGGAGAGATCTTCCTCTCGTGCTTGCGCTGATGCTTGTCTTTTTCAATAAGGACGTGCGGTGGCGCCGGCGCGGCTTCGGGGGTGGTTCAGAGCTTGCCTGGGGACTGCCTTTTGATGGCTTGGGGGTGGATTTTTTGGGTGTCTTTTTCGCTACTGTCGGAGAACTGGGGACGACGGGGAGGGAGGATTGGGGCGTATCCGTTTGGTCATGATTCTCGGCTACGGCGGCGGGCGCCGGGTTTTCGGGGGGTAACGCATCGAGGAAACTTTGGAGCTGGGTGGTCACCCGTTCCCGGACTCTGGCCTGCTTGATGGTCTTTTTCAGGCGTCGCATTAGAGCGGTTGACTCTGCTCGAAGAGATTCCGCACTGGTGGCGTAGGCTCGGCTTTCAGGCGAAATGGATTGATCCCAGAGAAAGGTGGGCCCCTGGGCATAATAACTGGATCGCCATCCATCGGGTCCGTTGGCAACCCGGAAGATGATGGTGGTCTTCAGGTTCACGGCCAGTGGGACGCGGAGTTCCTGAATGTCGAGGGAAAGATCCATTCATTCTTCCTTGAAGCTGGATTGATCGGTTATGGTAGCACACAGGGCAAACTGGGGTAAGCCCCCTGCCCTGCTGAGGATGCTCGGCGGGTGAGTTACTGTCGATCGAAGAGACGCTTCAGGTCGTGGCCTGGTTTGAAGTGGACAGTCTTTTTAGCCGGGACGGCGACGCGCTCACCGGTCTTGGGATTGCGGCCGATACGGGGGTTGCGTGCGCGGATCCGGAAGCTGCCGAAGCCGCGGAGCTCTACTTTGTCGCCCTTCTGCAGGGAGGTGGTGAGACTGTCCAGGATGGCCTGAACGGCCTGGAGGGCTTCGGACCGGTTGAGCTGCGCCTTTTGGGTGATACGGTCGGCAAGATCCGCTTTGGTCATGGCGTCTCCTTCTTTGCTCGTTGGTTGGTGTGCGGGGACATCCTACCGGGAATTCGGGCGGGGGGCAAAGGGGAAAGTTCGGTGCTGAACCAGCCGCTGCTATCCCACGACCCTGACCCGTCAGTCAGTCAAAACCGCAATGGTCAGTTTTCAAAACGCCTCCACCAGTTGACAAAACATTTTAATCGGACTATTTTCCTTCTCAGACATTCTCGAAATTGAACATTTCTTCTTCTCAATTTGGCTTGAATAGAAGTAGTCCAGCAATATTCTCTACAATTCGATTCTGAGAAAAATCACCTTCAATCGTCTTGTTCTTTATGGAGGTCAAACAATGCCGACAATCTCCTTGATGCAGCTTGGAATTGGCTTATTTAGCCTTACAGTATTACAGTTCCTTTTGGCCCTCTGGTTGTCTGAGCGATTCAAGGCGGCCCTCCAACGAGAAACAGGAAAGTTTCTTGAATCCTTACGCTGGGATCTCAAGGTTCGGGAGCAGGCCGCCAAGGTTGCTGAGTATATGGCACTCGCACGCGACCTGCGAGTGGATAGCGATCCGTCTGACTACTGCAGAGCAAATCAGCTTGCTTGGGAACTGGCATTGTGGCTACCAGCGGACGTCTATCGCGCAGTGGGAAGAGCAATTAAGGATCCGAACCCGATCGTCAATCCTCTTTCTGTGGTCATCGATGTCCGTAAAGTTCTTCTTGGAACCGCAGCTGGCGACCTCGATCAGGATCACATCATTCACCACGCACCGGGTATTGGAAAGCAAACCCAACCGTGATGGCACTATTTTTCAGTAAAAGTACACGGTCAACGTCACCGATCTTCCTCGCCGTTCTGCCATACCTTCTAGGCAAACAGGTCAAGAACAATTGTTTTTATCGGCAAGGGCGGGCTTGTCGCAGGGAGCGAAGTGCATGAAGCCAAGCCTTTACAGAGATTATGGATTTAAGCGTATTGTGCTGCACACAAATCAGCCGAAGGCCCGTTCCGGGCAAAATGGAGTTGGTACGATGTGGCCGATGATGGATTGGTAGGCCCGACGGCAGGAGGGCCGGCTTCCTTGTGGATTGGGTTCGGGAGTTTGGGTAGTTATCTTCTGTTTGGTGTGGTTTTCCACATTTTCACAGGTTTGGGGTGGACTCCTACGGTATACCCACGGGATCCTCGGATCCTTCGGAGGGACTTGAAGAAGCCCGCGGGCCGGGAGTTTTGAAAGATTTAGCTACACAAGTTCCCGGGGTTGGCGACACAAGTTCCCGAAGTTGCCTACATAAGTTCCCGAAGATAGCGACATAAGTTCCCGTGGAAAAATTTGGTTATCCACAGATAGCTACATAAGTTCCCGAGGTTGGCTACATAAGTTCCCGAAGTTGCCTACACAAGTTCCCGAATTTAACTACATAAGTTCCCGAGCGAGGCGGATTGGTGCATTTCGGATTAGAGACATAAGTTCCCGAACGAAAATGGTGATTTCCGAAGATAACTACATAAGTTCCCGAACAATATGAAGGAATCGGTGAACCTGGGTAGGCTTTGGATGAAAGGATGGGATTTCTATGGAGCGCTATTTGAGGATGCCCCCTTTCTCATCCGATCAGAGACGCTACATTCCCAGCATGAACTTGGCCGGAGCGCCGCGGTTGCCGTCGGTGAACCGGGCCTCCACCTTCCAGACCGTCCGGATCCGCTCCAGGTAGAGCTTGAGCAGCTCCTTGTAGCGGGACGGGTTGGCGGCCTGGATGCCAAACTCCAGCAGGAGCTGGTTCAGTTCCACCGAAAAGGCCTGGCCGGCGTGCTCGCGGTGGCGCAGCCAGCGGTAGAAGTCGATGGCCAGGGGGCTTTCCCGGACCACCGCCAGCACGGCGTCGTCCATGGGGATGGCCCGGAACTTGTTGACGAAGTTCTTGTAGATCGGGTTGAGGATGATGAAAGAGTCCCACAGGGTGTTCTCGTCGTGGACGCGCCGGCGATCGGCCTTCCACCAGAACGAGGTGTAGAGGCACAGCGGGAAGGCGTCGTTGCCGAGTTCCGAAAAGAAGCTCATCATGTCTTCGCTGACCGCCCGGATGTAGCGTCCCGAAGTTGGCGTCTGGCCGCCGGCCAGCTTGATGGAGGCCATCCGTTCCCAGTTGTTGGCCACGGCCCGCATGGTCTTGCCGCCGGTGTCCAGGCCCAGCCGGGTCAGCCAGGACGACAGCGACGAGCCCAGGGAGAGTTTCAGTTTGCCCTTGAGGATTCCCCCGCCGACGGACTCCATCTCGATTTCCTGCAGGGCGCTGTTCCAGTTCTTCTCCGTATCCCGGATGATCTGAGTGTCGATCCAGATCTGGATCAGCCGGCCGTATACGCCCCAGGGCAGGCCGTACTTCGGGTCGGCGCGCAGTTCATAGAAAAACGGGCCACGCTCCACCTTCCAGCAAAGCTGATCCGGCTTGGGGCGGTCCAGGGGGCCACCGCTCATGAACAGCTTGCTGGAAAACGAGCAGCTCGGGAATTCTTCGTTCAGTTGCCGCTCGAGCGCTTGATCCACGCGGGCCAGGATGGTTTGTTTGGGCACGGGTCCTCCAGATCAGTTCGGTGGGCGCCTGTTTGGGAGAAAAAAGTTCTTGACTACTGACCACGGAGGGGATACTCTGGAGTTACCAGCAACCAGAATGTCACCGCCGTGGCGCTTGGGAAACCAGGCGCCGTCGCGTTTTTAAGCCCCGACTCAATCACCTCGTCGCAAAAACTTCATGTATCTCCATCGGTAAACCGAACTTCTCTTCGCGAGAAATATCTATTTCCGGCACAGCGCGGCGACGGCCGGCCGCCTCGGCGGGCGGTCGTCCCCGGCCCGTCCCGGGGATGGTCCTATTTTGCCCGGGCAAGGCGCCGCTCCGGGTTCGTCGATTTCCGGATCTCTTCCTTGATGCTGCGGATGCGCGCCAGCGCCGGCTCGGACAGGAACGCGTCTTCCTGTTCTTCGAGGAACTGCAGGAGCGCTTGCTGGATGTAGAAGGTCTTGGTTCGGCCGGTTTTTTGGGCCAGCTCCGCCAGCCGCCGCTCGAGGTCTTCGGGCAAACGGACAGCAACCATGCTTCCTCCTGTCATACGGTTTATACTTGTATAACAAATATCACAGGGCTGTGTCAAGGGGAAAAATCGGTGGATGTGGCTGGAGCGGTTGAGCAGTTCGGCCAGTCGGACCAGGGCTTCGTCGAGGCTACGGCTGCCGGAGCGGGCGGCGATCACCGCTCGGGCAGCCCCGCGGAGTTCGTCCAACTCCCCTGCCCCTGCGGCCAGCTCCCTCACCTTTTCGATGTGGATATCCAAGGCTAGCTCAAGCTGGCGGTTGGACTTCAGAAGCTCCAGGGCGACGGCAGCCGGGCCGGGGACTGGGCGGCGGCCGGAGCGCCAGTGTTCCACGGTTTTCAAAGTGACGCCGAGAGCACATGCGCATTCAGCGTTAGTCAGGCAGAGATCGGCTTGGAGCTGGCGGAAGGCAGCAGGGGTGAGGGAATGGGTGGTCATGATGGGGGGAGTATAGGGGAGAAACGGAAGAAAGGCAACGGGGGGTAATCGGGAGTTGCTCCCTATTCTGTTCTCTGTTCGGGTCGTAGAGCGATCAACCTCCTAACAAGATCAAGGAAAGTACGACGAAATCTGTTTCCGTTCTCGAAAGAGTCCCTCATGTTCATCGTCTCCAGAAAGATCCTTATACTTGCCGCAAGAGCGGCAAACTGCTTCTGAGGATCCGCCCGAGGATTTGGGTCAATGCGATCCGGATCATCCTTGAAGAGACGAAGACCGATGAAGCCTCCATGCGCGCCACTTGAGAAGGTGTTATAGAGATCACGAACATCGTTCGAAAGTAGCCGACCTAATTTATCTAGTATATCCCTAGGATTTTGAAACTCTGGTGAATACCAATACCCTCTGAGGCGCTCTTGAAACATGAAAATTCTTGCTTTTTCCTGATGATCCCTAGGGAGGAGCCGAATGCTTTCTTCGATCTGCTTTTGTGCTTCGGTGCGTAAATCATTAATATCGGGCTGGCTCTTTAAGAAGAAGTGGGTGTACTTGAATCCACGATATTCAGCCTCCTGTGGATTTTCGGTAATAACCGCAGCACTTAGCAGTAGATCTAACATCGTCCGGAGTAAGCAAACAGTCGTAAATGCCCAGCCTTCGCTGCAGAGCGATAAAACGGCGCGATGTAGTCCAAACAAGTCAGCGGTGAGAGCGAAAAGTGCCCCTCCGCTAAAAGGAAAAGAAGAAACTGTTCCAGCGGCTGACGCGATCGCCTTGTTGACCTCGCTTGCATACTCCTGACTATCGGAATGAAGGATGAGCATTTTTGGATCCACTACGAGAAAATCTCTTTTCCTCATCATGAGTATCACCTCGCCTAAGGACCCTTTGAATATTCTAAGACGGAGAGAGCCAACGTACTAATCATTCCTCCGTGCCACAAAGGTGGCGAAGATGGAGATCAGGCCGCCGAGCATGAGGTAGCCCAAGAGCACCTCTAGCGTTACCCAAAATTCAAACCAGAATGTCTTTGGAGAAATATCACCAAAGCCCAAGGTCGTGAAAATTACAGAACTAAAATACAAAGGTGTAAAGCGGGTCACACTGTCGGGATGATTGTAATGCAGGCTCTCGGGGAAGAATTTGTACAGCAAGGCAAACAGGACAACGATGAAAGCGGACCAGACACTCCAACGGCCGAAACTGCGTCCATAATCAGAGCTAACTCGCCAGAACCAAGCCCAGGCCTTCATCCCCAGGTACTTCTTTCGATTTTTCGACTTCAGTTGCTCGATGTTTTCCAACCATTTATTGAGCCAGGCTTGATCCCGGACCTTCCGGCCGAAGACGGGATCGACAAACTGGGCGTTGTTGACGATGCCTTGGGAGAGAACGTGAACGGCTGTAGTCTGATCAGGACACTCCACGGATTGGACATCGATTCCTACAAGAGAAAGCAGACTAATGGCAACCTGTTGATCGAATTCTTGGACGATTGAAATCAGACAGTTGGAGAAGCGTGTATCCTGGAAAGAAGTATCATCACTCAGGGATAAGATGCTCAACTCTGCTTCAGTGAAATTGGCAAGAAAAAGGTTGGCCGCTTGCAATTGAGCATATTCAATTCTAGTCTTCCGTAAATCTGCTCTCTCCAGCTTTGCCTTATTTAGTTGAGCAAATTCAAGTCTGGCTCCTTGTAGATCGGCGCCCGAGAGATCGGTCCCCTGCAATTGGGAATTTATAAAATGGGCATTCTGAAGCTGAGCAAATCGAAGATTAGCCCCGCACAGCTGCAGATTAGTAAAACTCGCTTCACGTAGATCGGCGATAAAAGGAAAATTATCTCTTTGCTGAATCTCCACCCACCGGTTCCACGAATCTACGCCTTTCCTCAGCTCGGCGACATGTTCGGGATTGGCCATGTCCGGCCCCTCCTGAAGGCATTATTCTGGACGATTGTTCCATTTTAGAGGATTATACACCCAGACAGCCAAGTCGATGCCCCAGGATGCCCCAGGGCTGATGATCCTCCCTGCCCCTCCACTAGAAAAGCGACCCCGCCGTAAACGTCAGAGGCGGGAGGGAACCTGTGCGGTCGGCGCTACCCGGGCGGCCGGGACGCAGTGCGCATCGCGGTCGTCGAAGAAAATGTGAGGCTGAAAGGCTCGCAGCACCGGGTCCTTGGGCGCTCCGCCCAAGAAGAACATCTCGTCGATCCGCACCTGCCAAGCCCGCAGCGTCTTGAGCACTCGCTCGTGGGCGGGGCTGTTCCGGGCCGTGATCAGCGCCAGCCGGATGGGGCAGTCCGGCCGGATCACCCGCGATGAGCTGCGATCGGTGCTCAACCGGCGGAAGGAGAGATTGAATAAGAGAACTAATAACAGCAATAAATTTATGGAGGTACATAATCCGGTTTCCTTAATCTTCTCAGATATTATAAAATTTTTCTTGAATCGGAAGCGCGTGCAGGAAAACCTGTTTTTCGGTGTATAAGGAGGAGCAATGCCAGAATCAAAGAGGGAACAACCAGAACGTCCCCTGGAGGGGATAAGCGGATATGCCGGGCCCCAGACCAAGGATCAGAACCTCGAGGGGGTCAGCGGGTACGATGGTTCCCGTACCCCGAATCAACCTGGAGACGAAAAGAGTCTCCACAACGAAAATTTTTTTCCCACTCCGCCCCCTGACAAGTGGGAGCGCAGAAGCTACGGTGCCCCGGTCCGAGACCCCGATCGTTTGCGGATGAATGCGGAAAGGGAAACGGATCGCGACTTGGACAAGCCGCTGGAGCAGCTGGCGTGCGACATCCATGAAACGTATTTGTGGTGGGAAAAAATCAATGCAATTCCTGCAAAACTTACTCAAATGTACAAACCCGTTCATCTCGTTCTCTATGCTCTGGCCCGAAAAGCCAGCATGGACGCCAAAGTGGCGCTGATAAATGAAGAACTGGGCAAGAATATCCATGCGGGGGTCGAGGAAAATATCAAACTACAGCATAAAATCGAAAAACTTACCAAGTGGCTCATTGGCCTGACGTGGGTAATTGCGATTCTCACCGGTGGTCTTTTTCTCAAAGAAATTCTTGTCGCATTCAAAATTATTGGTTGAAGAAGTTCGTGTGGACCGCATTCAACAATCGCCGGATTTCAGCTTCAATCAATTGTCGGCCATCGAGGCGGATTGGAAGAACGGCTTCGCCGACTAGATCATCGATGAGCTGGCCTTCATGAAAGAATACTTGACAGATCACGTTATGAGCCCGGAAGTCCTCGCCCTGTTCCTGGAGCGAAACCTCGAGGCCTACGCGACCATTTCCAGCTTTTCCTCGGCCTGCCCAAAGATGAATACCGGGGTGCCCTGTGGGCATTGCCCCATGGCGGCGGCCGCACCAGCGTCCGGAAGGATCCGGGGGCTTGTCTTGGTTTCCTGGTCCACACACTTGTTTTGCCCGACGTCATCACCCGTCAAGTGCAACGCGACTGGTCTTGGAATGACATGATCGTCGAGCATTTGCGGGCGGGCAGGGGGAGTGCTGTCAAGGGCCAGAAGCGGGACCGCTGGCTGGAGGATCCGGTGGAAGACGAAATTTGGTCTTTAATATGAGGTTGCCATGTCGAATGATATTTCTTTCACTGTCTTCTACTGTTGGCAGTCTGATCTGCGGAGCGCGTGCAATCGTACATTCATTCAGAACGCTCTCGAGTCAGCCATCACGGAACTCAATCAGGACGCGTCGTTGTTTTACAACGTGGGAATCGATCAGGATACACTGAATGTTTCGGGGTCTCCGAAGATCGATGATACGATTCTATCAAAAATAGACAACAGTCACGCATTTGTGGCGGATGTTTCGCTTGTCAACAGCACCGTTTCGGATGTCAGACCTTCTCCTAATCCGAACGTGCTGTTCGAATTTGGATTCGCCCTCCACTCTATGGGATGGGAACGCATTGTTCTGGTCATGAATACTGCCTTCGGTGGGCCGGAGCAATTGCCGTTCGACCTTCGCAATAGAAGGGTCTTAACCTACAATTCTCCCGCAGAAGCGCCGGAGAGAGCTACGGAGAGAAGGGGGCTCAGCCGTGAATTACAGAAGGCAATTGGTTCAATCATAGTTAAACACCCACTTTTCCCCCCCGCTCCTGGCGACCCGGTCTTGTCCGAGAAAGCATTTCAGGTCCTGAAAAATGCAGTAGAGACCGGTCAGGGCGTAGTTTTGCTTGCTGAACGTTGGAATGGTGCGATGGAGTTGCAGATAGGAAATTTGCGCCTTGATTTTCCAAGTAGGCGTGAGGCCAAGGATTGGGAACTGGCAATTGATGATCTCGGGAAATGCGGCTTATTGAAATCTATAAATGAGTCTGTATTTCAAGTAACAGCTCGTGGGTATCAGCACTGGGACAAAATAGCCCGCAGACTTAGTTGAAGCATCTTTGCCGGCACTTCCACACGCGCGCCGGTCTTGGGATTGCGGCCAAGGCGGGGTTTTCGGGAGCGGATCCGGAAACTGCCGCAACCACTGAGTTCGATTCTCTGGCCATGCTGCAAGGAGACCGTGAGGCTGTCTAGGATGGTATGGACGGCCATGAGGGCGTCAGCCTGGTTCAGGTTCAACCAGGCGGCGATCCGGTGGGCCAGCAGTGCTTTGGTCATGGAGCCTCCGCGTTTCCAAATTCTGATCGGATGATCGAGAAACATCCTACAGAGGATCCGGGTGGGGGACAAGGGGGAAAGTGGGGGGAGCAGGAGCACTGCGCAAGTCGGGGTTCAAAACAGAGAAAATTATTCCCATGGTAGTTTGAATTTGTTTTTCTTGTAAATCGTTATGGTGTCAAAGAAAATCCGCGTTGCCTTCCCATGTCGTTTTATATTGTCTGGTCTTCCTACTGTGCCATCGATCGCTGAAACTCTAAACTCCCAGAGATCTTCCCCGGGAAAATAAAAGGGGACGTCGAAATCGTGCCATTCTTCATCGGATAATTCTTTAAAGAAAACGGTTCTGATGGAGACTTGTTTCTGTTCACCCTCAACATGATTCTGGGGACGACAAAACGCCTCCCGCGTCCTGAGAATATCCAATTCAAGCAAAGGCAGATTCTCATCATTGGCGGTGTTCTGAAATTCTTTTCCAATGATTCGAAAGCGCGCGTAATAGGCTCCTGGCTCGACAAGTCCAGATGAATAGGGTCCGTATATCACAGTGGAGGGTGAATGGAGTGTTTTTATCCCTGTTTTCTCTGTCGACCATTCCCACACTGGATTCTCAAAGCCCAACTTCTTTAGTTCGTCGGGCTTATCAAGTCGGTGACCGTGGTGATGCATTAGTTCCCCTCGGCTCTCTTCCGGCTGTCCTCGATTGTAATCTGGTGCGCATCGGAGAATCTGGATTTTTTTGTCTTTCGAACGAAACAGGGAGACAATGGCCTGAGTAAGATTCAGAACAATTGCACCCACGACACCGGCTATTGCTCCGTAGGCTGCAGATAGAACTTCATTGCTCACGCGCACCTCCCGATAAGTTCATGTGTCATTGTTTTCGGTTTACTTGAAGGATATCACAACCATAAGAAAGTAAGCTCTGCCCGGATCATCGCGCAGGGATGTCCTGGGAGAACCGGCCTCAATGAACAGTCTAGTGAGAAAGGATTGAGCCTGCCTGGTGGGCCTACGCAGGGCGGATTTCTCTGTTCACGTCTCCTTGCTTCCATGAATCTTGATTTGGATATTGACATGACAATAATAAAGGTCTATTATTGTGGTGTGTGAAAATATCGTATCTTTACACATCTTAAGGAGGGTATATGAGAAGAAATATTGAGTTCGAATGCGACATCCCAACCAAGCAAGACGTCTTTGATCGATTTCCACGCATGGGAACTCTCCGCTCCGAAAAAATGCAATTTCTATACGATCTTCTCCTGAGGCCAGAATGCTATTTTCGATCCACGGTCGTCCTGGAAATAGGGCGCCCACCTGTCATTGGAGTAGAACAAATGCTGCTCGACGAATGGGAGAAACAGCCCGAGCGACCTGATTGGAATCAAACCAAACAAGCCGCAGGGGCAATTATTTGCGTTCTGATGGAAGCCAACGGTTATGAAAAAACGATCAGCCTTCCGGTTGGAAATTCAAGATTCACAACAGCGCATACGTATGAGCGCGCAACCCCAAAAATTGTCCGGATGAATTGTCCCCGCTGCGGAAATATCAACAAAGTCAGGAGGGATCCAAATAAGCCTGATTTTTACTCGTGCGCGAGAAAACACTTGTTCCGTCTTGAGTTCAGAGATGGTCTCAAGCGTGTTCTCGTGGATGCCCTAGGCAACGTGCCCAAAGATTACCCCGTTCCGGATTCTGTAGAATTTTAAAGCTTCGAAGGTTTAATGGGCTTTCACACAAACCTTGATTGACACACGCACCGCCGCCCTACGCTGAACGTGTTTGCATGTCCCGGGTTGCTAGCCGTTTCTTATCTGACCCAGCTTGTCCGCCGACTCTGGTGCTTTATCCCGATTCTCGTCTTCCCGGATGATGCGCTGCCGATCCTCTTCTGACTGTCAATAGATCCGCCACAGTACCATGAGTTCTTCCACTGCTGCGGCTATTTCCCGGCTGGTTACCCGCAATTCCTCGCCGCCGCTGGCCATCTCACGCACTTCGTTCCCGTTTCTTCTTTGCTAATTTCCTCTCTCTTTGTCCGCCACCCAATGATTAGTCGCCCCTAAGAGGGATTGCCTAGGCAGGTCGGAAATAGGCGATGCGGTCACGGCCCTCAGACTGTAGCAAGGACTACCGCGTCGGAGGCCGAGCTGTGGCAGATGGATGTGACGTACCTCTTCATCCCGGGATTCGGCTGGTGGTATGCGGTGACGGTCATCGATTACTACAGCCGGTACCTGCTGGCCGGCCACCTGACCATGAGCTACGAGGCGGGGGCGGTCTGTACCGCCCTGGACCTGGCTCGGGAGGAGGCGGAGCGGATCCATGGCCCGCTGGCCAAGCCGCCGTTTGTGGTGACGGACGACGGAGCGTCGTTTATCTCGCGGCGGTTCCGTCACCATACCGATGGCCGGTATAGTCATGTGCGGATCCAGTACCGGACCCCGACGCAGTTGGGCCTGCTGGAGCGGTTCCACCGGACCTTGAAGGAAGAAGAGGTGTACTGGCGGATCTATGAGCGGCCGTCCCACTGCCGGGCGTGCCTGGCGGAGTTCCGGGAACGGTACAATGAACGGCGCCCGCACTGGGCGCTGGTGCCGATCGAGGGCGGCGACCCGTACACGCCGGCGGAAGTCTACCGGGCGGGCCTTGAGATCCAGATTCCCCGCTGGCAGGCGTGGGCCCGGGAGGCCCGGAGACGACTGGAGGCCATGATGGACATGGAGGTTCGATGTGGGTAGGATCCTCAACCTTCAACGGCCAAAGTTTTTCCACTCGAACTGCGAGCCAAGACAGTTCCATCTTGCTCCCTCGTCTCGCTCGTCCACTTTTTACACCTGAACTCCGTGTCCAGTTTTTGGGGAGCATTATAAGGTGGGTCACTTTTACGTTATCACGGTGGGTCACTTTTACATTGTCATTCCGACCGGGCTCGTCGACACGGCCCAGTCCACCACGTAGCGGCTGCACCAATCCAGAATGGCCACCAGGCACACAAATCCATGCCGCAGCCGGACATCACCTACATTAGACTGCGGCACGGATTTGTCTGCCCGAAATCGGCGGACCTTTTTATGAAAATCGCTCAGGTTGGGTTATACCATGAAGCTTTGTCTTCAGTCACAATCTTCTCGGCCCATACTGTGTGGTCTGGAGCAACAGTGATCATGTTAATCAGGTGACAGTGAGGACATTTGGCCACCGGGAATGGATAGATGCTATCTTCGTTAGGATACTGAATCTTTGTAACCTCAATAAAACCATTGCATTGGGTGTTTTTACAGTACATGATAGAATTCTCCTTGTCATTTGCTGGTGTCTCTAAAAAAATCATGCCGGAGTATTGGATGTAAAGATTGTTGACCAATCGTTCCCTTTGGGCATCGAGAAAAGGCACATTCCATTGCTTCGTTCGGCCCACAACTCTCCTATTGCCCGTTTTTCTTTGGAGTCGTCATTGCTCCAACGGTCTTCGCTTTTACATTCCACCACGAGAAATCGACCATTAACCAGTTCGGCCAAGAAATCGGGATAAAAGCGGTCGGTCGGCGTTTGGAGCCAGAAGCTGTCTGGGCGTCGCTCGATGTTGCGAACCCAGCGCTTCACTTGAGGATCCAATTCGAGGAATTGGGCGCACTCCAATTCCAGGGTATTCATATTTCCAACGGACGAAAAAGCGTGTTTGGAGAATGCAAAGTCGTGCTGAAGTTCGAAGGGGGCATACTGAGCCTCGGTCAAGGTAAAGACCTTCTCTGGTGAGACCTCCAGTCTTTCTTTGCTCTCTCCGAACAGGAACTTTTGATAGCTCTTCCGTCGATGGCCCACTCGCATTTCTGCAACAAAGTTCTGCAGAGATAATGCCAGCCTAAATCGCTGCCGTCCGAGGTTCCCAATTTTCCAATTCCTCTCCTCCACTAAATAAGTAATGACGCGGTGGGCAAACAGGACGAAGGCTCTTTGCTCGATATCCGTGTGCTTGATATGCCGATCAAGCCAGACAGCCAGGGCCGCCACACTCCAGTCTGGTTCATTCCAGAGTTTGCTCACATTCTCATGAAGCACTTGCTGGAAATTGACCTGGATGTGACCATTTTCTTTCACGTCGATGACGGCATCATCGGCAACGTTGCGGTCTGACACGGCAAAAAAGTTCTCTGGGATCTCGATCTCCGACGAGGCGATGTCGAAGGGCACCTCCAGTAGCGGCTCCTCGTCAAACAGATGCAGTTGTTCGCCTGTTCGAAGAGCTAGGGCGGGAATGACGAATGGCACGCGGGCGGTCTCGGCTTCTTTCAAACTCACTCGAGCCTTCTTGGCTTCGTAGAGGCGCTGGACGACCTTCCGATCCTCATCCGAATCGAAGGCTGCCTCAAGGGCCTGCGCTTCGTTTGCGTCCACGGCCGCAGGCAACTGAATCGTTCGTTTCTCTGAGTCATAGTGGATCTTAACGCGCAGCTCTTCGGGCAGTCTGTCCAAGGCGGGCGCGACGCTCACCACCTCGCTCAGGGGCGCCAATTGGACGCCTTCCAGCAACGGAAGGCGCGGCTCTTCAAAGGTTCCCACCATTTCCGCGGTTTCCATCTTATCGAAGCCGTTCTCTACCAGGGCGTCTCGAAGGTTTTTGGCTGCCTCGGTGAAGCGCTGCGATGTCACGAACGCATACGCCCGGTTCAGCTCGGGCCTACGCTTGGGAGTCGCTCCGGGAAGTCGCAGCACCCGCCCCAGGATTTGCTCGACAGCCTGGGATGATCCCGTTTCAGCGATGGAGCACAGGATGTAGGCGGAGGGGCAATCCCACCCCTCAGCCAGGGCTCGTTGGGTGATGATGAAGCGCACCGGCTGAGAAAGGTCTTTGAGGTCTATACCTTCCAGCTCGCGAGTCTCGCCCGTGGCGATGGCGATCTGTTCCTCGCGCACCCGGAAATCCTCGATGAGGCGCTTCTTCAGTTCGGTGGGGATCAACGTTTTCTGTTCCTGGTTGGCACGCTGGGCCTGGAAGAGGACGATGGGTCGCAACGCCTCACCCGTCTCCTGCTCTTCCTGAGCGGCAAGCCTTTCCAATTCCTTTTGCATCTGGAGCGCGTCGGCCACCGTCTCGCGCCAGTCGGCCCAGTTGCGCAGGTGGATGGGTAGCTTCACCATCCCGTCCGCCTTCAGTTCGCGGGCGGAGACAGCGCAGAGGATGTTACTGGCTACGAGGCCTTTGCTGGGCGCGTCTTTGGTCTGGGGCGTCGCGGTGAACTCCAGAATGCACGAGGGACTGAATCGAGACAGCGTCTCGAATGAGAGCGGCGTTCTAGCGTTATGCGCCTCGTCCACGATGATGATGGGCCGATGAAGGCGCAGGAGATTACAGAAGCTCGAGATGGGTCGCCCGCCAGGGCCTTGTTCTAATCGTCCCTCCGTTTCGGCATCAAGCCCGCTGAAATGGCTCATGAGGGCGCCCGCCTCCTCATAAACCTTGCGCCCTTCCGTGTCTCCCACGCGGAAGGCTTGCAAGGTGGCCACGAGTACGCACGCTGCTCCTTCTGCATCCGCACGGCTGAGACTCAAGGCCTCGGAGATCTCCAGCACCCGAACGTCTGCCGAAAAGCGGCTGGAGAGGGCCAGGAAGTAGGGATGATTGCGGTCGCGCAGCGCGCGGAGCGTCTGGATCAGGATGGCGTTGCTCGGAACGAGCCAAAGGCAAAAGGCTCTTTCGGTCCGAAGGAGCTTCTCGGCGGCCACGCCCACCGCATGGGCCGCCATGAGCGTCTTGCCACCCCCGGTAGGTACGCGCAGGCAGACGTACGGGAGACCGGGAAGTCTGGGGACGTCGTGGTACGGCCGGTTTGTCTGAAGAATGAAGGCGGGCTTTCCGCCCGCGTTCGCCGCAGACTCTAGATAGGCTGCCAAGTCGCCGAGACATCGTTCCTGATAAGGCTTAAGCGTCAGCATCAGCGCACCTGCACGTCGTAGGGTACTTGCTTGAAGGTGATGTTCTCTTGGCGCAACCGAGTCTGGCCAATACGGCATGATTCGCCGTAGACGACCCTGGGCCCGTCATGGGGCGGGAGGCCGGCGACGACTTCCCGAGTGAGGACGTTGCCCCCTTGGGGCCGCTTGTCACCCAAGACGCCATTAAAGAGGAGGTAGATAGCGCGTCCTGCGTGGACGCCTAAAAGCGGCGTCTCCCCGCCGACCTTCCTGGGGATAGGCGACCCTGTCTCGGTGAAAAAGATATGTGCGGCGAGCTCGGGGAACTTCACAGACTCGCGGATTGTGCCCATTTCGTTAAAGAGGGGCTCACCAAGGGTGCAAAAACGGAAGCCGCCGCCGAGGGGTGCCTGGTCGCCATAGCCATTGATCACCCTCCTAAGGCGCTCCGCCGTCACTTCACGGCAAATCGTAGATTCCATCTCTATTAGAATAAATCTCCGATTAGATCCTTTTTCCTCTTTGTTCAATTGAAGGACAGCATGCCCAGTCGTACCACTCCCTGAAAAAGAATCAAGAATTAGAGAGTCGGGTGCAGTAACATAACGGATCAGCCTCATAATCACTTCATGATCTTTTGGATTCTGAAATACCTTACGGCCATCAAAGATCTTACGAAGCAGCTTGACCGATACTTGTGCCTGCTTCTGTATGATACTCGGCATTACTAACAATCCCGCCGCCTCATCATTTTCTTCAGTTACAGAATCCTCCAGTTCAGTATTATTGTTGGCATCAATTTCATCAGGGGTAGGTAGAAGGTGGGCCTTCCGAAAGGGGGGTGTTGTATGATCGGCACGGAATTCCACCAAACCCATGGCAATTTGCCGATTCATCTCTTCAGGTGTAGCAAAACCCCACCCACGTTCTGGTACTTTGCAGGGGATACCCGTTGTAGGATGAAGAACATCGTACCTTGGACCACCTCCTCCTGGCCACGAAATGTCGCGATCGCGCCATGGTCCGTATTTATCAACCCACTTGTATCGACTTAACTTTTTTGATGGATGGTTACGCGGCAGGTTTTTATACCAAGTCCGCAATCCTTCTTGGATCCCAAGGAAATCCTCACCAAGTTTTTCCTTGAGTTCACGAAAATATTCCAGTATCTCTCGAGCCCCTGGTTTTTGTTCGCGCCATATCGTTTTTTGGCTTTTTATAAATGGCAAAGACTTGGCATAGACAATTAGATACTCATGCCCAACAGAAAAAAGCTTCGCGTCGTTCTTCCGCGTTTTATCCCACACGAGTTGGGCAATAAAGTTTTGAGGACCAAAGATCTCATCCAACAATGATCGGAGTCGGTGAACTTCGAAATCATCAATACTAATGAGAATGACTCCAGCTTCACTGAGGAAGTCCCGAAGTAGAGCCAGTCGAGGATACATCATACACAGCCACTTGTCGTGGCGACTCAGGTCTTCTAGCTCTCCGCCCACGACTTTGCCAAGCCACGCCTTGATCTCGGGGCTGTTCACGTTGTCGTTGTAGGTCCACCCTTCGTTGCCGGTGTTGTAGGGAGGATCAATGTAGATGCACTTCACCCTGCCCGCGTAGTAGGGCAGGAGCCCCTTCAGCGCCTCCAGGTTGTCCCCTTGGACTAATAGGTTTCCCGAGTCCGGATCCCCCACCGAGAGCGCCGGATCGCACTGGAGGAGCCGGAATGGCACCTCCCGATGGTGGTTAACAACCGCTTTTTTTCCGATCCATTCTAAAGTTGGCATAGAAATTATCGCTTCTCAGGTGAAATGAAGAATCATGGGCTTCCAACGCAACGGTAAATCCAGCTTCACGATTAGGCAACGATAGACTAGATCAACACATTCATTCAATTGCGCTGAAATCATACCATGTCTAATGATTTGGCGAACAGTCTGCCTATCAATCCTCGCACAGCTTATCAGGGATCCAGTCTTGTCAATTTTCGTTTTTTATCTGGATACCGATCATCTTCAAGTTTGCTTTCTAGCGACAGATCCATTGCCTCCTGTACTGCATCAGCTTGCTCCTTTAATTCTGCGATGATCGATGTTGGTGAATCCTCCAACTGGGCCGACTCTTCATCCTTTTTCTTCTGCCTGATGCGTTCTTCCTCTTCCCAAGAATCATCATCGATTGGCCCCTCGTCATTTTCCCATGAATAATCTTCTTCCTGCTCTTCTGATTCAATCTGCTCTAAGCGTTCAGAGAAACCATCGTCTCTAAGTTTCCAGTGATAAACATCTTCATCCGAGTCGTCATCATGGCCGCACCATTCGGAGTCCATGAGCCTCCTTCCTCAAGCTTTCTTGTCCTGTTTTTTCTTGAGTAATCTTAGAATTTCACCACAACTATCCGCAATGTCGAGATTGGCCCGGGTTAGTTGCCCCTGAACAACCAACAACAGTCCAAGGATGCACCCACCTGCAAAAAAGGGAGACATCGGAGATTGCCTGAGCATTTCTGTGATTAGGAGGATAAAACAGATTACAAATACGAGCCAGCCCAAGAGGGCGATCACGCGAGCGATCATCCGCGAAGCCCGATATTGAGGGGTGTACCTCGCCTCATGGTTTGTCTGGTGTTGAATACGATCCTTCTGCAGATGTAGGCGTTCTTGAGTGATCTGCTCAGGTGGCGCGGTGGGTTCATCGATCTCGCAATTCCAGCAGAGGCTGACCCCGTCCTCGTTTTCAAAGCCGCACTTCTTGCATTTCCACATGATTGCCTCCTTTGCTGAGAAAACCGGTTTGCTAATGAGCAACTGTTATTCAACTGGTTCCAGCATACTCCCTCAGCCAGCACAGCGTATTGACCAAAGCCATCTGTTCGGGGGTGGAGCAGTTGATGGCCAGAAGGCGGGGATTGGCCACCAGAATGGCCAGGCACTGGGCGCGGGAGACAGCTACGTTGAGGCGGTTCTTGCTGTAAAGGAACTCCATGTAACGCGGCAGATCGTCGCCGCTGGAAGTGGCCATGGACACGATCACCACAGCCGCCTCCTGGCCCTGGAACTTGTCCACCGTGCCCACCCGGGCGCCCTCCGGCAGGGTGCCCCGCAACAGGTTGACTTGGAGGTTGTAGGGCGCCACCACCAGGATGTCGTCCAGGGTCATGGGGCGGGCTTTGTTGCCGTCGGTTATGACTTTCTGCTTTAACAGGCTGGCGTAGATTTCCTGGACCAACTCGGCTTCTTCTTGGCTGCGCTGGGAGCATCCTTCGCTCTCGATGGGCACGAACCGGATCCCAGCCGGACGCAGGACCGCATGGGCGTTCTTGGCTAGGACCAATTGCCGCTTCTGGTTGTGCGGTTCGGGGTGGAGTCGGCCGTCGTAAACCGCATCCGAGATGAACTGGCAGACTCCGGAGTGCATCCGCCAGGTGGTGGCCAGGAACACCCCTTGCTCCGGCGGGATGGTGGCCTGGCCGTCCAGGAGATAGTCCAGTGCCGATTCCCCCGAGCGGCCCGGATGGACGCCCTGCAGGGGCTGGCCCAGCTGCATCTGGTCGCCCAGCAGGACGATGTTTTTGGCGCTGGTGCCCATGGCCACCAGGTTGGCCAGGGAGACCTGGCCGGCCTCGTCCACGAAGATGTAGTCCAGCGCTTGGTCCAACCCTTCATCGGCGAAGAACCAGGCTGTACCGGCTAGAAGCTGAATCCCCTGCCCTAGCGCTTCTTCTTTCCGGGAGATATTTCGGATCATTCGGCCAGCGTACTCAGTGTCCGGGTTGGTCGATTTCTTCAGTCCTTGAAATGTGAACTGGATCTCCTCGGCCCGCTTCTCCACTGCCCCCAGCAGGTGGTTGATGGCCTTGTGGCTGTTGGAGGCCACGCCCACGCGCTGGCCCTGGCGCAGCAGGTCCACGATGACGTGGGAGCCCACGTAGGTCTTGCCGGCGCCCGGCGGGCCTTGGATGAACAGGTGGCTCCCGTCCAGGGCGCTCACGGCCCGGATTACCTGGGGCAAGGGATTCTGAGTCTCGTCGATGATGGGCTGGCCGGGGGTCCGGCCCTGCAGGCGCGGGAGGCGCTTTTCCAGGATCCCCTGCACGGCCGGGTAGCGGCCGGATCCGGCGATGAGATCCCGGGCAAACCGGCGGATGGCCTCCTGGAGGACGGAGGTATCGATGGGGCCGGTGCCGGTGATGGCCATCTGGTCGGGCAGCTCCCGGTCCTTGCCGAGCTTGAGCTGCAGGATGCCGGCGTTTTCGTCCAAGGTCACAAGGGTCCCGGCGCCCTCTAGGGTGTCCACTCGCTTGCACGAGTCGCCGACGGTCAGTTTGAATTCCTGGGGCGGGAAGCGGTAGGTGTGGATCAGGGAGCGCTTTTCCAGCTCGGGAGGGTGGGCCGGGTCGCGCTCCAGGCCGGCGATGCATTCCAGGTCGTCCCGGAGGTCTTGCTCTTCCATCTCCCGGCGGGCGAAGAGCGCCCACCAGTCCGGCTTGGCCTCGCGGCGGTGGAAGTTCAGCAGGAGCGCGGTCAGCTCCCGGCCTTGTTGGGAGGCGTCCCAGGTGGCCGGATCCTCCGGCAGGCCGGCGCGCAGCGGTTCCTCCAGCCGGGCAATCTCGGCTTCGGCCTCGGCCCGCCGTTTGGCAGCTTCCTGCTCCCTGGGATCCGACTGCTCTTCCTCTGGCGCAGACACGACTGAACGCAGCTCCGGCGGATAGATGGACCACAGCCATTCCAGCAGAAGCTGGAGGGAGCGGCAGTCCTCGCGGTTATACTCCAGGATTTGTTCCAGCAGCTTGGGGTCGCTGGTTTCCCGCCAATGTTCGTAGTAGACAACGCTGCCCACCGCCGAGGTCACCTCGCCCTGCCGCTTGCCCATGTAGAAGGTTTCCATGTTCTTGATGGAGTAGCGGGGCTCGGACACCTGGAGCGCCTCCCGCACCACCTGGTAGAGGTCCACCAGGATTTCGTTGCGCAGCAAGTCGTCCACGGCGTTTTCCCGCGTCCCGTAGCGGCACATCAGCCGCTTGAGCGCCGTTTCCTCGTAGTGGGCGTAATGATAGACGTGCATGGCGGGGTGCGCGGCCAGCCGGGCCGTGACGAAATCCATGAAGTCCTCAAAAGCCCGGCGTTCCTCGACCCGGTTGTGGGCCCAGAAGGCCTTGAACTGCGGCTCGCCGTTTTCGATAAACCATACGCCGAAGAGGTATTCCAGCCCTTCCGGCTCGAACGGATCGCCCTCCATGTCGAAGAACAGGTCGGCCGGGTCGGGCTGGGGCAGGCGGGCCAGTCCCCTGCCCTGCCCCGCCTCCTGGGGCAGCAGCTCGTAATGATCCCGCCCGGTGTCCCGCTTGGCCTGCTGCAACCTAGCCTGGCGGGCGAGTTTGCGACGGGTGGCGGCGGTCATGTCGGGAATGGCGGCGTCCTCGGGCAGCTCGGCCAACTGGGCCAGGGTGGTGATGCCCTGGGCGTGGAGCTTGCGGATCTGCGGCCGGGTGATGTTGGCCACCTGGTTGAGGTGGTCGTCGGCGGTCCAGCGCTCCTGGCATAGCTCCCGCCAGCGGCACTGGTCGCAGTGGGCGCACTGCTCTGGGTAGGTGGCATCGGTGGGCCGGCGGACGTGCTCCAGGAAGCGTTCTTTGACGGAGCGGTAGTAGTGGATGAAGTCGTCCAAGCGGTAGTGATGCTCAGTGCCGTCGCCCAGGGCCAAGTGGACCTGGTGAGGCAGCGCTCCTTGGGCATCGGCGAGCAGCTCGGCGTAGCAGCAAATCTGGATCAGGAAGCGGGCCCGGGGGGAGCGGGCCAGCTTGGTGTCCACCACTTCGTAGACGAAGCCGGCCGGCCGGTCTGGCCGGGGGACGCGACGGAGGAAGTCGGCCAGGCCGAGGAAGGTGTCGTTCAGAAACGTGGCCTGGTAGATGTGCTCGGCGTCGCCTTCGATGGCTTGGCGGGTGGCTGCTGCCCGGTCGGCCAAATTGTAGCCCCGGGTCGGGATCTCCACCAGGGAGGCGCCCTGGGTCTTGAGGCGGGACAGGTAGTCGGCCTCGTGCTTCATGCCGCGGGCGATGATGATTTCGGCCTGGGGATCGTCCGGCGCCTGGGGGAGCGGGGTGTCCAGGTGGATCCGGTCGAGATTGGTCAGGTGCGGACATTCGAGGTAGTTGGCCAGGTCGGTGGCGGAATAGAGGATGGAGCCGTGGTGTTTTTGCATGGCGGCCTCGGGGAAAGGATAATGATAGCACTTTTCTCCAGGGAGTGATTAGAGCTGTCTTTGGAGAAACCATTTCCTGGGGATGGCCACTGCTGAAGAATGATGAAGGAGAGGAGGAGCAGGAAAGAATGCGAGGGGTTGAAACGGGTTCTAAATTGCCGCTGGTAAAAAAGTCGGAACGATGATGAACCCGGTAGAGGATTCCCCATAAAGTTTACAAGGGGCGTTTGACGCAGCCAAATGTGCGGCAAGTGCGCACAGGGCTGCATCCACCAGATCAATACTGGACAGTTCTATAGTGACGATTCCCGCTTTCTTCAATAACAGGATACGATCGAGTCGTTTATCCCGCGCAGAGACTGGAGACGCGGTGAGTTTGTACGTGATGGCGTGAGGAAAAGTCTCGAAGCAAAACCTTTCACTTGCAGGATACGGTAATTGATCACAGAGAGGGTAGGATTTCTCAAGTGCCTTGTACAGTTTTATGCCCTGAATCATCCATCCGTAGTGGTTGGTAGGATGATGGATAGCCTGCTCTTGAGTGGGAGTGGAAAAACACCAGATTCCTTCGCCCAATAGCTCTCTCTCAGCCGGACGTGAGCGCTCATGAACTTTACTCCAGCGGCAAGGGGCATCGATCGCGATGACTTGTGCTTTCATCCTGCAGCACCAATCGACCAGCTCAACAGTTTCCTTAGAGCAAAAATGGCCACAGTACAGCCCATTCTCCAGCACGACTGCGTGGTATCCCTTTTTAACTCCACCTACATCAATTCCGGCGACTGGCAAGAGAGACTCCTCACTCAGACGAAGAACAGAGTCATTCGCATCATGAAAACGATTTCAAAGACTCAAAGCGAAAGACCGTAAAACTCAGCAAAGAATGCGATCATCAAGCGGATGATCTTGGAGCGGCCGTAGATGCGGAGCTGTTTGGGGAATTGGTTAGCCGCGGCGATCACTGCTTCAGGAATGCGGAAAGACCGGTTGAGATAGGGACCGGGCGGATCCGAAAAATTCTTTTTGAAATCGATTATCTCATCCAGGTGGTCGGGTGCTTCCTGGATCATCTTGGCGATGACCGCCAGCTTGTTCATGGACAACTGAATGGCCAGGTCTTCCAGGAGCTGGACCGAGCCGGCGTCCAATGAAACGGCAATCGGCTTGATCACAATGCTGGTCGCGGGCCCGTCGGCGTTGGCGCGATTGATCCACTCCTCGGTTGACAGCGGGGGTTTGGGCGCCGGCTTGGGTTTGTGGCGCGGTGCAATCAGGGGAGCTTTTTTCTTCTCCTCTTTGACCACGATGGGTGCCGTGTGCTCCTCAGGCTCCTCCTGGGGCTGTACCAGGCCATTGGGTTTGACCGGACGGCGCAGCTCAACCATGGAGCACCTCCTTGAGTTCGGCGAAAAACGCTTTAAATTCATCGATCGCTTTGGCATCCCGATCTTTGCCGTTCATCTCGATCACTCCCCTGCCCTGCGCGGCCGAGTACTTCCAGGCAACCCGGGCGCACAGCAAGCTGTCCATGAACTTGACTTCGTAGCCCTTCTCCAGATCGTCGCGCGAGGCCAGCACCTCTTGGGTGATCTTGGTGTTGGGGATGACCATGTTGAAGCAGGAAAGGACCTTCAGGTCCGGCCGCTGCAGCCGGATGTCCCGGCAGGCGTCGAAAGTGTCGGCCGAGCCCCAGAAGTCATACTGGGACGGGCACAGCGGCACCAGCGCCAGGTCGGCCGGCAGGACCGCGGAGCGGAACACCTTGTTGTCCCGCCCGCCCGTGTCGATGATGATGACATCGAAATTGCTGAAGGTGGGGACATCCTTGTGAATAGTCGGCAGGAGAATCTGGGACGCTGAAAACTGGGGCAGATCGGATGCCGACTCCTCACGCTTCTGCCGAAAGGCGATGCTGGACGCCTGCGGGTCCGTGTCCACCAGCAGGGTCTTGGAACCTTCGGTGGCGAACATGACGGCCAGGTTGGTGCAGAGGGTGCTTTTGCCGACTCCACCCTTTTGATTGGCGACGGTGATGATTTTCATGAGGTCCTCCATACAGATATAGAACAAACATAACAGATAGTGGCAATATTGCAAACAGAAAACATAGAATAATTAGCACCAATGAAACAAACAGTGCAGACAGAACAAACAGATGCAACACAACAAACATTACTAACAAAACACACAGAACATATAGTAGCAATAGAAGAAATAGATGCAATAGTGCAACTAGTGCAGGAAGGGGGGAGGAGCTTTACCACGAACCACACGAAAGACACGAAAGGAGAATGATGGGGGGATGGAATTGGCAGGCGGAAGGGAATCTCGTTTAACCACGAACCACGAGAAAGACACGAATTGGCTGGGAGCGGTAGAAAAGGGCAGGGGAGTCCGAGGGGATGGTATTCCCTCGGCGGGGGTCCAGGGGGCGGCACCCCCGGCTGCCAGAGACAGAAAAGCCCGGATCGCTCCGGGCATTTCGGTTGAAAGTGAGTCGCCTCAGAATGGGCTTTCGGTGGGGTTCTCCGTCGGGGGCTGCGGCGCCTCCACCGGCTGCTTGGGCTCCAGGATCTTAAGATCGTGGATCACTACCTCCGTCCGGTTGTGGCGCTGGCCGCCCTCGTCTTCCCAGGAGCGGGTATGCAGGCGGCCTTCCACAAACACCAGTCGGCCCTTGCGCAGGTAATCGCCGCAGATCTCCGCCAGACGCCCCCAGGCCAGGATGTTGTGCCACTCGGTGCGGCTTTGCTTCTCGCCGCTCCGGTCACTCCAATGTGTGTCGGTGGCAAGGGAGAAGCGGGCGAAAAGGACGTTTTCCTGGGTGGCGCGGACCTCCGGGTCCTTGCCCAGCCGGCCGATGAGTTGAACCTTGTTTACCATGCTGAAATCTCCTTCCCGCGTGGTGTGGATGCGCGGCCCCCAGATGGATCCGAGTTAGAAAAGGGACCGACCCTCAGGGGCAATCGGCACGGTGCGGCCGCAGGTGACGGAGTAGACCTGATGGCCCGCCAGGATCAGGTGGTCGTGGAGTCCGATGTCCAGCGGGCGCAGCGCCTCCCCGAGATTCCGGGTCAAGGCCAGGTCCTCGGCTGAGGGGAGGCATTGGCCGGAGGGATGGTTGTGAAACAGGATCACCGAAACGGCGTTTGATAGAAGAGCTGCCTTGGCGACTTCCCGGGGATAGACCGGTGCTTGGTTCACGGTGCCGGTGCTCAGGATCCGGACGTCGGTCACCCGGCCGGCTGAGTTCAGGCAGAGGATCCCGAAACACTCCCGGCTGGGATCGCCAGCGGCCACCACGGCCAGGGCCACAAACTGAGCGGCCTCCTCCGGGTTGTTCACCTGCCGGCTGGAAATCTGCGTCTCCTTGACCAGGTGGGCGATGCAACGCTTCGCCAGTTCCGCGTAATCCGTCTTCTTGGCCATCTTGTCACCTATACCGAGCAATTTTTCCCTCGCCCGGCCCTTTCACCTCCAGTTGAAGGGCCGAGCGAGGGAAAATGGACTTGAGCGCCGGGCCGGGGTGACCCCGCGTTGCGCGGTGCGGGCCAACAGCAGGCCGGCGGGAGCGGACCTGACACCGCCGCGGAACGGAGAGGATCGGCAGAGGGATAATGGGAGGGGACCCTGATCGGGGGAGGCGGCCGTTTATGCTCGGCCGGGAGCGGAGAGAGGCGAGAGCGGTGGCGGGCGGCTTGCTGGCCGCGGTCACCCCGGCCCGGCGCGCCCGTACCTGGCGGGACGGACACAAGCGCCGCGATTGCCAAGCGGAAGGCGTCTGCCGGCATTGGCGGGAGCGACGCGGCCGACCGCTGGAGAACGGGCGACCACTTGCGGAGACGGAAGGTCGGACCGCTGAAGGCAAGCGAGTGACGGGCGGGAAGCGTCAGCGACGCCTGGCGTGAGGTTGCAGCGGGATGGCATGGAGTCGTAGCGGGATCTCTCTGTCATTCGGTTCGATTACGGATGGAGCGGAAAAGGGCAGGGGAGTCCGAGGGGATCGCATTCCCTCGGCGGGGTCCAGGGGCGGCGCCCCGGCCGCCGGAGGCCAGCCGATAAAAGAAAAACCCCCGCCGGAAGCGAGGGTGTTGAGGGATATAGACCTGGGTGGGTCAGCGTCGATAGGTTCTGTCTTCTATTCTTCTCTTGGCGGTATATCTCTTAGGTCGATGGGCGGGAAGTCGTTGTGCTGCTTCATCCACGCCAGTTCCTCCGGACTGTGGCTGTCGGCAGCAGTGGGACACCAGTCCAGCACTTCACAACCTGGGCACCAGCCGGTGCAGAAGTCCAGATGTCGAGTCCATTGCAATCCCTCTGCCTTCATCGCCTGGCAGATGGGGCAGTCATCGAAGTAGGGGTCTTGTTCTTCGTTCGCACGGAGTTTCTCCAGATCCTGCTCGATGAGCCGGAGTTGGATTTCCACCGGTACCCCCTCCGGCATGTCCACCACGGTGTGGTGGTCGCGCCAAAGTTCCTTCTTCATCTCCTCGATTTGCTTTTGGATCTCATTCATGTCATCTCTCCTTGGTTGATGTAACCGAGCAATTTTTCCCTCGCCCGGCCCTTTCACCCCCAGTTGAAGGGCCGAGCGAGGGAAAATGTACCTGAAGGCCGGGCCGGGGTGACTCCGCGTTGCGCGGAGCGGGCCAACAGCAAGCCGGCGGTAGCGAACCTGACACCGCCGCGGAACGGAGTGGATCGGCAGAGGGATAATGGGAGGGGACCCCGATCGGGGGAGGGGGCCGTTTATGCTCGGGCGAGCGCGACGGGACGAGCAAGCGGTGGCGGGCGGCTTGCGGGCCACGGTCACCCCGGCCCGGCACGCCCGGACACGGCGAAGACGACCATCGGCGGCGCGACGGCCAAGCGGAAGGCGTCTGCCGACCTTGGCGGGAGCGACGCGGCCGACCGCTGGAGGACGGGCGACCACTGGCAGAGATGGAAGGCTGGACCGTACACAGCAAGCGAATGTCGGGCGTGAAGCAAAGCGAAGCCGGGCATGAGGTTGCGGCGGAGCGGTCTGGAGGCGGAGCCCATCTCTCACCGCCGGGTGGGTGGGCAGAAGAGAGAATGTCTCTCCGGTTCGTCGCTTCGGAACAGATGGGCGCGGCGAAGCGGGGAGTCTTTCTTCCGCTTGTGTTCCAAGGAATGAGCGGCCCGGCGACGGGTCCTTGGTCGGGCCGCTGATTCCGCTGGAACGACGGGGGGGGCGGTGATTCGCGTGTGCGGACTTTGCGGGACCGTTTTTCCACTATCTTGAAATTCGGAATTTGCGCTATAATTCCTCTGTACAACGGTCCCAATCCGTTGTGCAGCCTCGACGGCCGACATCCCCCTGTGTCGGCCGTTTTTCTTTTCCAGCGTTGTTCCGGACGATCCTGCCCGAGCCCCTGCAGCTAGGGCGCGGACACCATCGAACTTTGAGGCTGACACTGAATACAACTCCTCTAATGGACAGAGTCGGTCATCCCCTGGGTCGCTTCTTGTTGCCCTCCAAGTTATAATAGATGTAAACTAAGCGAGAAGTGAACAATGAGCCAATATGGGGAAACGGCTGTTGCCGCAGTCCAACTGATCCATTCGAATCCTGCTCTATGTCCAGCCAAAGCCTGGGCAGCGGCCATTCAACAAATTATAACGAGCAGAAGCGGGGCGGCGAAAGTTTGTCCCAAAAACGCCTTCTTGGGACTATGCGAAGAGGGTTTGGTTAGGGGGATTCCTTCGGGAAAATATACTCGCTCCAAGCGGAATAAAGTCTATGCTCTCAATGTATATTCTCTCATCTTGAAGACACATGGGCTCATCGAAAACAAGAAGTTGCTGTGGAGAAGAGTGACAGGAGGCACGGAATTAGCAGAGAATGGCCAACTTGATGTTGTCATTGCATTGTTTAAGGCAAACCTGCTATTGCCGGCAGGAAATGAACCATAGCTGCTCTCTATGTTGTTTTGGCTTCTCCCACAAGGTGAGGATTCCACTCTTGATTCGTACACTGTTTATGGTTTCCTATCTTTTGTGAAATGTACTCTTGAGGTTGGACATGGGTTTTAACAAAACCGAGGCAGAACAACTCTTGGTGGACTGCGGTCGTCGATGCTGCATATGTGGCCTTCTCCACCGGGTGCAAGTACACCACATCGTGCCGGGAGTCGATGATATTGAGAACGGAATTCCCCTCTGCCCCAATTGTCACGACGAGGTACACACTGGTGGCTCTCGAGGCAGAACAACGCGCAGCTACTCGGCAACGGAACTCAAACAGCATAGAAAACGCACGATCTCTCAAGTCAAGCGAGAGGCGATGTGGACACCGGGTGGTGCGGAATGGCGAAAAGACAAGAAACGGATCGCGTTCTTCGCTCAGTGTCTCGATCGCCCTGCTTTCCGGACTTACTTCCATCAGGAAATGAGCTTTTCGGAGTTTGACCAAGCGATGGAAGACACCATCATCGCGCTAAATACGGGGTATTGGAAGACGAGATCTGGCGAGCTGATTCAGAGAGGCGAAGGCAAAGTGAATCTCGTCAATCCAGAGTGGCGCAAGAAGCTTGAGCAGATCACCCATTTAGTTGAGGAGGTAAGACGAAGCTTCAGCGAGCTGTTCGGTTTGAATAAAGAAATGCTGTTTCGTATCCGTGGTCCACGCAATGTTCACCACCAGGACATCGAAGCTTTCATGGAGGGATTCCGAGACGACCGCGCCCTAGGCAGATTGATAGATGAGAAACGTCAGGGGGCGATCGACATCATGAACTCTCTGCTTGATGAGGTTGGCATGCAACCTCTCCGTGGGCTTCGAGAGTACTGAAAGAGAAACAGTACAAATTTCCACCGGCCCGCCTCAGAGCTTCGTGGCCAAGCAAGTGCGACTCACGCTCAAGCTTGGAAGAAGCGCTTTCCCGCAGCAAGATCCTCCATTAACAGCTTGATATAACTAGCCACGTGAAGCGCTAGTACTAGTCGCAGATTGATTGTCTCGGTCGCTTCGGCTCTTAAATCGAGGGATATTGCTGGATCTTGCAATTAGGGAGCAGGGAGATAATGCTAGTTTAAAAGCGTCTTGGGAATAGCACGAATCAGAGACCGGGGAGACCGAGGGGATCGCATCCCCTCGGCGGGGTCCAGGGGCGGCACCCCGACTCCGCTTTGGGCATGGGGATCGGGAGGACAGATTGCCTTGCGACAGTGATTTGATGGTGTCGATCGCGCTGCTTGTTATCAGTTCCTCCATCCATAAACGAGATCGCAGGAAAGAAAACCGCCCAAGGTCGAGAACAGTGATGCTTGCAGGGGCGATACCGCGGGGAAGGGTGCAGTCAGGTTTTGCAGCCGTCTGTTCGTGACGCCCCGGGCGGCTCTTTTTGCGAATTTTCATCTGACGGACTCTTATTCCTTTTCGGGTTGTCCGTCCAGGATGAAGTCGGCCGCCTTCTGAGCCTGGCCGGCGGCCACGATCACCGCGCGGCGGTCATCTTTGAGGATCCGGAGCCAGCTCTGGATGTAGGCGGCGGAGTTGTCCAGGGTGGCGGCCTCGATGCCGGCGTGGGCGCAGAGGAATCCGGCGCCCATTTCGGCCACCAGTTCCTCCCGGCTGTAGTCGGCCGTGCCGAAGGGCGCCCTGTCGGCCAGGGACTTTCGGGCTAGACGGGATTCGTGGCCCGCCGCGTGGCAAAGTTCGTGAAAAATGGTCCCGTAGAATGCCGCCGGGTTTGCGAAGCTCTCCCGGAGCGGCATGGTCACGATGTCGGTGGACGGCCGGTAGTAGGCCCGGCCTTCGGTGGTGAATCGGATCTCCGGTCGTTGGGGCATCTCCGCCACGATCCGCTCGCAGGCCTCGATGGGGTCGAAGGCGAGTTTATGGAGAGGCGGGATCTTTTCGGTCGGGATGCCTTCGGTCTGGTCCAGGTTGAACACGGTGTAGTAGCGCAGCAGCGGCACACGATCGCGGCGGCTGGTGTTTTCGTCCTCTCCGTCCGGCTCGGCTCCGGTGTCCAGAAACTTCCAGAAGACCACCGGGAAGCCGTGGACTCCCTTCTTCACGGAGCCGCCGGAGGCCTTGATCAGGTGGAAGGTGGCAAACCACGGCGAGGAAAAGCCGAGGCTGGCCAGCAGCATGGCGTTGATTCCCCGGTAGGCTTTGCCGGAAACCAGGTTTCGGGGGGCTCCTGTGGATGGGTCCCAGGGCTTCCGCCAGGGAATGACTCCCTGTTCCAGCAGGGCGATGATCCGGTCGGTGATCAGGTCGTAGATTTTCTGGCTCATGGTTTCTCTCCTTTGCTGTTGTAACCGAGCAATTTTTCCCTCGCCCGGCCCTTTCACCCCCAGTTGAAGGGTCGAGCGAGGGAAAATGGACCTGAGCGCCGGGCCGGGAGACGAAGCGGCCCAGTAGCAAGCCGGCGAAAACGGACCTGACACCGCCGCAAAACGGAGTGGATCGGCAGAGGGATAATGGGAAGGGACCCCTATAGGGGGAGGCGGCCGTTTATGCTCGGCCGGGAACGGAGGGAGGCGAGAGCGGTGGCGGGCGGCTTGCGGTCCGCGGTCACCCCGGGCCGGCACGCCCGTACCTGGCTGCTAGGGGACGGGCGACCGCTGGCGGAGCCGGAAGTATAGTCTGCTGAGGGCTGGCGAATGAGGGGCGGGAAGCGTAGCGGATTTGTGATCGCTAGGTGGAACGAAACGCGGGTGAGGAATAGGGCAGGGGAGTCCGAGGGGATCGCATTCCCTCGGCGGGGTCAAGGGGCGGAGCCCTGGCCTGGAGTTGACTGTGGGCTTCTTCTGAAGACCGGTTGGGGCCGGGACCAATCAAAAGGGGAGTACAAATGAATCATGAGCCATAAGATCTATCTATTTGTCTGCGTCTAATCATTTATCCTGGAATTTAAAGAATGCTTGTCAGCAGAGAGCTTTTTTTGCACTGGCTCATAAATATCCACGCGTAAGTTACTGATCCAAAAGTACGAGAAAGGCAGATGGATGTACTCCATTGGGATACCATAAAATTCCGGCTTGTTGTCGAAAGATACTACCCGACGGAAGTGTTTGGCCTTCTGAAGTTCTAAGGTTAGTCTCATCATTTCCGGTTGGGGCGGATGCATGGGCCACCAGTCATCCTCCGTATACCGATATCCTTGCTTTGATAAACTCAACCATTGAGAAAGCACATCGTTCAATATTTCAGGCACGATTAGATAGCGATAATCGCTGGATCCCAACGGCTCCCCAGAGAATCCGATAGAACGATCATATCTACAAAGCCCGATCCGATAACTCTTTGCGTCAAAGCCAATCAGCGCTATCGGTTCGCTTGCTCTGTGCTGAACCCATTGCTGCATTTTCAATCTGGGATCTCTTGTTTTATCTAAACATTGAACAAAGGCAGCCGAATACATGAATGAATATCCAGCCACAATGGCGAAGACCGCCAAGGCAGTCCACCTCCACCTGCCTTTCTTTTGACACGCCAACACGATCGGAACTGCGGCGAGCAACACCAGGAAAGGGAGCAGGTGCAATGCAAACCTCGCCGGTTTGTAATTGAGTGCTTCCAGAAACAACCAGAAAGGCAATGGGATCAATAGGAAAATGAGATACTGGCGGTGTTTGAGCAATATCAGCACCAATCCCAGGACGCTCAATAAGTATATCCCCAGCCCCACGTCCAGTGGGATCACCGAAAGGGTGTACGAAGGCGGAAGCACGGGTGCTGGATGAATCCCGAAGAGACCGCGACCGTGCGCCCATAAACTATTGGTTTGGATGAAATCGACAAACCGATCAAAATGCCGCAACAAGTAGTACCCCATATCCAGAGCGACAATTCCTATAACAGCAGTGTAAAAAAGCACATATTTGCGCCATTCTTGTAGAAGCGACCGGAGAGTCATTCCACGGCTCAAATCGATGACCAATGGGAGATGAAGAAAAAGCACACCAAAGTACTTGGCACAGATGCTAAGCCCCAGGCAAATCCCGGCGCCGATGTAGTTACTGGCCCGTCTACCTCTAAGAGAAAACCAAGTGGCGGCTACGATGCCAAGTGTGCAGAGCGATTCCGGATTTGCCCAATGCGCTTGGTGACAGGCCTCCATGGTGAAAGCCGCAAGAACGAGGGCAACCGTAGCCAATGTCCGATTCCAACGACATGCGATAAGCCACACGAACCATATCGTAAGGATAGAAGCAACGACCGACACTGCCCTGGCTAACAAGTAAAGCGGGACGGTTGAACGAATCTGGGCGATTGCCGCCACGCTTGCACAAATCTGAGCTTGCAGGGGCGGGTAGGTAAAAGTAGAAAATTGTCCCGGATCTTCGAGAAGTTCGTTAATCTGCCGGATCATAATTGGCTCATCTGGATGCAACCCGGGAATGGGCAACGATTCAATCTGATATGCACCAGGAATGCCCCAGTCGAGATGAGAAAAACGCAGCATGAAAGCGAGAACGAAAATCAGCGTGACGGCGCTGTAGTAAAATATTGCCTTTGTTTCACTACTGTCCGGTTAAAAGTCGAATAGTTTCAGTTGCTTGCAATGAGGGCTCTTTTCGTCAGGCATGGTAGATTTTGTAAGTACTTCTATAAGAGGCACTTTCTCA
>Ga0209606_1000954_pt1 | contig 39670 bp, 24 predicted proteins | sample AD_UKC057_MetaG_FD_184412 | JGI IMG/M metagenome (GOLD analysis project Ga0209606, IMG submission 184412) | Active sludge microbial communities of municipal wastewater-treating anaerobic digesters from USA - AD_UKC057_MetaG (SPAdes) (version 2) | ecosystem: Engineered > Bioreactor > Anaerobic >... | reverse complement strand
GACGTTCTTCTTCTGCCCGCCGGGGCCACGGCTCCTGTAAAAGCTGATGTCTATTTCATCGTCGCGAAACGGCATACCTCTCATCGCTTCCGTTGCCGGTTACTACCCGGACTCTGAATCGTTACCATCGTACCGGCAACGACGGGGGCGCGACAAGAAACGGGGCATTCAACACCGCGCGTTGAGCGCCAAGCCTCCCCAGCCGGCTGAGGGGATGCCGGCGACGGATTGGCGTCAGGGTTTCTCTCGAAATCTCTCGTGTTGTTCGGGTAGCCACCGGGACAGGAGGTCCTGGCAGTTGAGTATTTTCTCGCCCAGGTCGGCGCTGACGTAGAAATACTGGCATGCGGCCTCGAATCCGATGCGCGAATCGCGGGCCTGCAGGGCGCGGAGGCGGACGGCGAGGGCGAGCTCGTCGCGAAGGATGGCGTCGAGCTGGTCGAGCACGCCGTTGGCCTTCTTGACGGAACCGGCTGGCGGGGGGCTCGCGGCGAGGGCGGCGAGTTCGTTGCGCAGGAGGACGAAATTGACTTGGTTCGCGATGCTCCTGAAATTGATGGCACAGGCCTCGGCAATGCCGATTTCGTCTTCGAGCGGGGGAGACATGGGCGCCGATTGAAGGGTGCGGAGGCTTTGTTCGAACCCTTCGGCGACTTTGTTGAACTGGGCGGCGAAGACCGGGGCCGGGTACGGACCGCGCCATGTGTCGAGGTCGTCGAAGGGGCATCCGAACCCCATGGTCATGGGGGCGCGGTAGCCGGTGGGCTTTTCCCAAAGGAGGTTGGCGGGGCCTAGGTGGACCGGGGAGCTGTACAGGACACTGCCGCAGAATGGATATTCCGTGAACGCGGCGCTGAACCCTTTCCATGCGCGGACGACGATGGGGGCGGCCTGGGGTCCGAACCGGCGGGTGGCGACGGAGAGAAGCGCCTCGTCGACGGTGGGCTTGCCGGGGCGGCCCACTTCGATGACGGCCTCGAGGTTGGGCGAAGGATATCCGCCGAGGGTCCAGCTCATCATGAGGCCGTCGACGCCGGGCGGGTCTTCGCGGAGGTTGGCGGCGTGCCTGACGATATTCTCGACGGCGGGAACGTAAGGTACGGAGCCGAGTTCCCAAGATGTGCCGGCTTGGATCTTGGCCAGGGTCTTGAGTCCGCACTCGCGGGCGATGGCCCAATGTCGCGAGGCGCGGGGTCCGGGCCCGATGACTGAGAGCGAGTATTCGCCGATGAGGGTTTCGACGCCGCCTCGGGCGATAGGCATGTCCCATTCGCTGACGCTCATGAATGCGGCCTGTTTGGGCAGGCGGCGAATGATGCCCTCGGCCCATTCGTTGCGCCATCCCCAGTCCCAGACGAGCAGTTGGCACGACGCGCCGGCCTGGGCGATGCCTTCCGCGATGAGGGTGTTGCTCTCGGCGATGACCTCTTCAGGGCTGCGGGCGCTGCAGCGGGGGCATTCGCCGGCGTTGTGGTGGGACCAGCAGTTGGTGAAATTCTCCGAGGCGGTGATGGTGAAGAGACCCGCCAAACCGGGGGCTTCGCGGCAGAGCGAAGCGACGCTGTCGCGTAGGTAGGCCTGTACAGCGGGGATGCTCGTGCAGAGGGTGGCGACCTGTCCGGGCTGGACCTGCATGTCGGTGACGCCTCTCAGCTCAGGGTGTTTCTCGAAGAATGCGATTGGCATGGGGCGCGGTTCGTTGAGGTAGAGGTATATGCCGATGCCGTGGCGGCGGGCGCGTTCGACAAGGTTGCGCAATGCGTCGAGCCGTTGCTCGCGGCCTTCGCTGAGACTCGGGTCCCAGGGGAAGGTGGCGAGTTTGTACAAGGGTTCATGGAGCCAGACGCCGTCCACGCCCGTTGCGGCCAGCCGCGCGAGGTAACCTTCGGGATAGGGGTCCGCGCCCTCGGCGAACGGGTCCCTGAACGCCCCGAAATACGAGAAGCAGAACCGGGGCGAGAAGAGGCTGTCCGGTTGCGTCGCGGTTTCGGGCGGCGGAGTTTGCGTGAGTTCCTTGACGAAGGCAAACAGGGGCTCTTCCGCCGTGTGCAGTCCCTGGGGAAAGGTCTCGCGGGTGATCCGGGCGATATCGGCGGCGCGGGCGGTTGCCGCCTCCGTGGGTGGGGCGTACCGCAAGGGGTCGAGGCGCGGCTTGTACTGGCCAAACCACCAGAACAGTCCGTCACCTTCCCGAAGGACATAGTCCATCTGTTCAGGCGTCCAGCCGAGCAGTTCGAGCAACTGGTCGTAGGGGAGCAATTGCCAGTTTCGGCGCAGGACCGTGATGTAGGACCTGCGCCATTGGTCTTCCGTGATACTCGGCGGCTCGGAAAGGCCCATGACTGCGCCTACGGCGAGCAGCTCGCCCGGCTTTGCTCCGATGGCCGTGGCCATGCGGTCGACGGGGACCAGCGTCCAGTTGCGCCAGACATAAGCGTGGAGCCGGTCGGGAAAATGGAGCAGGGGGACCGGTTCCGGGGCAGCACCCATCGGAAGCTCCACGGCGTTCAGGAAGAGTGTGCTAAGCACGAGTTCAAGCATTGTACAGGGCCCTTTCATCGAAAGAGATTATTCGTGCGGATGCCGCACGCGTTTGTGGGGCTATCGTATTCATGAATTGCGGGTTCCGTCAATGTGGAGGGTGACAGGGTTTCCGTGTGGGACCGGCGCCCTCGGCGTTCTTTGGCGAAACAGCTTTTTGCCGCGCTGAGGGGCGGCGCGGGCTGCCAAAGAGCTTATTTCTCTTCTTTCGGGGGATAGACGATCTTGAGGTGCAGTTCGTCGAGTTGTTTCCGGGTGACCTCGCTGGGCGCGTTCATCATGAGGTCCTGCGCGCGCTGGTTCAGCGGGAACGCAATGACCTCGCGGATGTTGGGCTCGTCGGCCAGGAGCATAACGATGCGGTCGAAGCCGGGCGCGATGCCTCCGTGTGGCGGGGCGCCGTAGTGGAAGGCGCGCCACAGGGCCGGGAACTTGCTCTCGACGGCCTCGCGGGGGTAGCCGGCGATTTCGAAGGCTTTCATCATGATTTCGGGTTTGTGGTTTCGAATGGCGCCCGAGGATAGTTCGACGCCGTTGCACACGATGTCGTATTGGAATGCGAGCACGTCGAGCGGGTCGAGTGTTTGGAGTGCCTGGAGCCCGCCCTGGGGCATCGAGAACGGGTTGTGCGAGAAATCGATCTTCTTCTCGTCCTCGTTCCATTCGAACATCGGGAAATCGACGATCCAGCAGAACGACACGAGGCCTTTATCGATGATGCCGAGGGCGTTGGCCAGGTAGATGCGCACTTTGCCCATGAGGGCGTTGGTTTCGGTGCGGACGCCCGCGCCGAAGAAGAGGGCGTCGCCGTCTTGCGCGCCGGTTCTCGCTACGAGGGCTTGTTTCTCGGCATCGTTGAGGAACTTGGCCACGGGGCCCTTCATTTCGCCGTCGCGCAGGGCGATCCAGGCGAGGCCTTTCGCGCCCTCCTGTTTGGCGAAGGTTTCGGCGTCGTCGAAGAACTTGCGGGGTTGGGCGGCGGCGCCTTTGGCGTTGATGACCTTTACCGCGCCGCCTTTGTCGACCGCGCCCCGGAACACCTTGAACTCGCTCTGGGCGAACAGCTCTGACACGTCGGTCATTCTGAGGCCGTACCGGATGTCGGGTTTGTCGGTGCCATAGAGCTCCATACAGTCGCGGTACGCAATGCGGGGGAAGACCTCGGCGGCGATCCTCTTGTTCGAGAGTTCGCGGAAGATACGCCCCATCAGGGTCTCGAGTTCGGCGAACAGGTCATCTTGCGTGATGAACGACATCTCGATGTCGATCTGATAGAACTCGCCGGGGCTCCGGTCGGCGCGCGAGTCTTCGTCGCGGAAACAGGGGGCGATCTGAAAATACTTGTCGAATCCCGAGGCCATGAGCAGTTGTTTGAACTGCTGCGGCGCCTGGGGCAACGCATAGAACTGCCCCGGGTACAGGCGGCTGGGCACGAGGTAGTCGCGCGCGCCTTCGGGCGACGAACTCGTGAGAATGGGCGTGTGATACTCGATGAACCCGCGGTCCGTAAGGTGTTGCCGGACGAGTTGGGCGGTCTTCGAGCGCAGGAGGACGTTCTTTTGGAGGCGCTCGCGGCGCAAATCCAGGAAGCGGTAGGTCAAGCGCGTTTCTTCGGGGTATTCGGCGTCCTGGTTGACCGGGAACGGCAGGAGTTCCGCCTGGGACTCGACATGGAAGTCTGTTGCGACGACTTCAATTTCGCCGGTGGCCAAGTCGGGGTTGACGGTTTCGGGCGTTCGCGCGACGACTTCGCCCACAACGGTGATGACGCTTTCGAAGCGCACCTGCTCAGCTTCTCCAAAAAAGGGCTTGTCGGGGTTGACGATGACCTGGGTCAAACCGAAATGGTCGCGCAGGTCGACGAATATGACTCCGCCATGATCGCGTTTGCGATGGACCCACCCCGAGAGTTTGACCTCTTTCCCGACGTCTTTCTTGCGGAGCTCCGCGCACTTATGGGTTCTAAACGAATGCATTCCGACTCCTGATGTACTTGGTTTTCCGCTATTTGCACCTGTCGCGCAACGGCCTCGTTGAATCGCGGTATGGTAATGACGGACCGGCGGCAAGTCAAATTGCCGGCGCGGCGCCCGGGTGAAAGATGTTTTCTGCCGGGGCCGCTATGGTTTTGTTTTGAAGAGGTGCTCGGGGAAGAATGCGAGCACCGGCGGGAGCGCCTCGTCGAGCGTTACCGAGAAGTCTTCGATGACGCCTTCGCCGGCGCGCACAGCCTCGAGGGTCCACGCCTTGCCGGCATTGCCGCCGGCGTTTACCTTGACCTGCACCTGGTTATTCCCCGGCGCGGTCTGGCCTGTCGCTGCCTGGGAGCCGTCCGGTCCGAGGATGTTGATGCGAACGGTCTCGACGCCGCCGCCTCCCCGGGCGGAGATGGTGAAGGTCTCGATGTTCTCCGGCACGAAGAAGCACAGGGGCTTGGCTTCTCCGATGAACGAAGCGCCGTCGCCCGTGAGGATGCCGAGAGGCGCGTTAGAACGCGTGATGCTGTAGCTGCATTCTCCCGCGGATACGCCCAGGAGATAGATGGCGTCTTCCTGGGGAGTGAACTGGACGGACCCGGACTGATTGAACTCGATGACGCCGGATTGCAGTATGTCCATCTTGACCGAGCGCAGTTCCCACGCCAGGATGGTCTTGTAGTTCGAGATGGGATGGTGCTGGAGGACGATTTCGACCGGTGCGTCTTTGTTGCCGGCAATCGCGAGGAGATTCTCGCTGCGCAGTGTGATGGGTGGAAAATCGAAGGTTTGGCCGGTGTTCTGGGGGGCCGCCAGGGCCGTGGCGGACGAGCCGCCGCCGAACACTTCAAGGGCGAAACCCTCGGCGGTTTCGCGCGGTTGCTGCCATGCGTCGAGCTTGCCCTCGGCGATACGGGAATTGGCCCAGGCGAACCATTTCCAGTACTCGGGATGATCGACCTTGTATTTGGGGCCTTCGTAGAAGATCCAGTACCCGCCGGTGATGCTCGAGATCGCGACGGCGTTCTTGCCGCAGAATTCGGGGTCCGCGCCTCGCACGACCGGGTCGATGCCGCCTGAATAGATATAGGAGATGCCTGCGTCTTTGGCGGCCTGCATGCCCGTTTCGAGTATTTTGATGTTGCCCTTGAGGGACTCGCGTTCGGGGAGGTAACGGCCGGGGCGGCCGTAGGTCGAGGGGTCCGCGAGGATCAGGGGTGCTTTTGGGGTGGCCCATTCGGGGTAGGCGGCCCGGAGCATGAACGGCGTGCCGGGCGCGGGATAGACGCAGAACTGAAACGCGGGGTCGTGTTCGTCGACCAGCTGGCGCAGGCGCCGGCACCGCTGGCGCCAGTGTTCGACTTGGAAGACTTCGAAGGCTTCGTGGAGGCCTTGTTCGTCGAGCCATGCCTTGCGCGCGCCGAATTCGAGTTTGGGCAGTTCAATCCCTTTGGCATCGGCGAATTTCGCGAGGATAATATCGTCATACGACAGGTCGTAGAGGTTGGCGGCTCTGCCGGGGGCGTAGTTCTCGTAATCCAGGAAGACGCCCATGATATGGCGGTTTTCGGCGCCCATCTTCGCGTATTCGACGATGTATTGTTCGGTCCAGGCCCAGAATTCGTCGGCGTTGGGGCTCCACAGGGGCTGCTCGACGCCGTTCGCCCACACCATCCGTTTGCCGTCGGACGCAGGACCGTCGGACGAGGTGAGCGAGCCCCGCATCCAGGGCATATGGTAGATGCCGTATTTCTGGCACCATTCTGTGACCTGGCGGACGGCAGCCAAATCATCGAAGCCGATCCGGGGCGAGTAAACGTTAAACCCGGCCTTGGCGCTCTCCTCGACCATCCATTCCTCGGTTTTCCAGTCCGCTTCGGGCTGCATGACCTTGTCAACGACGATACGGAGTTTCACTTCGCGGCCGAGCTGGTCGCGCGGCGGCGCGTCGGCGGCCTTGGCGAGCGGTGCAAGGAATACGGAAAATAGAGTGAGCACAGCGAGGAGATTTTGGCACTTCATGGCGGCGTCCCTTGTGTTGGTGTGCGGTTTGAAGCCCATTGTAGAGGCCGTCACGGGGAAATGCGAATTGGGGACGGTTTTTGAACGGGTTGGAAGCGCCGTCCCGTTGCCCGAACGTCTGGTGCTGCAATCCCGTGCTGTTCGTGCTGTGGGTGGATGAGTGCGCCGTTTGGCTGTGGGGGCGCCACGCCGGGAAATATCCGGACGAATGCGGGCGGTATTTCAGTTAAAGAAATAATTGTGCGTCGACCGGGAAAGCGGGAGAATACCGTTCCTAATTCACATAGATTCAGCAGGTTGGCGCTATCTCAAAACCTCCGCATCCTGGCGGCGGGGTTTTTTCTGTATCGCTTTCTTGACATGGGATTCAGAATTTGGTATGTTTCTTGTTTGCGCCACTCGAGGTGAAGTGTGTCTGCGAGAAGAATCCCAGTACTTCATAAGGCCGTAAACCGTTCTTTTGGCTCACTCTCTAAAGGTTTGTAGGACAACCAGAAGGGTATTCGTATGGCTGTTGCTCCCGACAAATCAATTGACCGTTCGTCGCTTGGCCGCGTTCCCGACGTGATGGAGTTGCCGGATCTGATTGAGATCCAGACGAAGTCGTACGCGGACTTTCTGCAATGGGAGGTTCCGCCGGACGAGCGCGAACTGAAGGGCTTGCAGGAAGTGTTCATGGATGTCTTCCCGATCGCGTCGCCGGATGGATTGACGCGACTGGAATTCGTTCACTATTCGTTTGCGCCGCCAAAGTACACGGTCCTCGAGTGCCAGGAGCGGGGCCTGACGTACGCGGCGTCGCTGAAGGCGCTTCTTCGGCTTGTAAAATACGAGGAAGTGGGGACTACCAGCGATTTGCGCGAACAGATGATGGTTGAGCAGGAGGTGTTTCTCGGGGAACTGCCGATGATGACGCCGACGGGCACCTTTATTGTGAATGGCGCCGAGCGGGTCATTGTGAGCCAGCTTCACAAGTCTCCGGGGGTGTCTTTCGAGACGAAGGTTCATCAGAACGGGAAGGTTCTGTTGACTGCGCGCATCATTCCCTACCGGGGGGCGTGGCTCGAGTTCGAGTACGATGTAAACGACATTATCTGGCTGACGATTGATCGTCGTTCGAAGATCCTGGCGACTACGTTTCTGCGTGCGTTTGGGATTGAGGAGAACGATGCGATTCTAAAACTTTTCTATGGAACGGATGCGGTGAAACTGGGCCGCACGCGGGTCAAGATCGGCAGCAAATCGTATGCTCCAGAGGATCTTCTGGGGCGGATGGCCGCGGAAGATGTGGTGGATCCGGAAACGGGCGAGGTCATTGTAGACGCGGCGGAGGAGTTGACGGAACTGATTGTCGAGCGGCTGATGGCTTCGAATGTCCGGGAATTCAGCGCTATCAAGCAAGAGGATCTTGCGCGCGACCCGTCTCTGGCCCAGACCTTGGCACTGGACCCGAGCCAGACCCAGGAAGACGCGTACCGCGAGGTGTACGGGCGGATTCGTCCGGGCGATCCTGCGACGGATGCCACGACCCGTTCGTTTTTCCAGCGGATGTTTTTCGATGCGAGCCGTTACGATTTTGCTCCGGTAGGGCGGTACAAGATCAATCGGAAGCTCGGCCTGGAGACCCCGCAGGAGACCAAGACGCTCACCCAGGAAGACGTTGTGGCCACGCTGCAGTATCTTGTGAAGCTGCGTAGCGGCGAGGGCGTGCTGGACGACATCGATCATCTTGGCAACCGTCGTGTGCGGGCGGTGGGCGAGTTGCTCGCGAACCAGGTGCGGATCGGTCTTGTGCGCATGGAGCGCACGGTGCGTGAGCGCATGAATTTCCAGGACGACGACCAGTTGAGCCCGCAGAATCTGGTGAACCCGAAGCCGGTGAGCGCGGTTATCAAGGATTTCTTTGGCCGCAGCCAGTTGTCTCACTTCATGGACCAGATCAATCCGTTGGCGGAATTGACCCATAAGCGGCGTTTGAGCGCGCTAGGCCCTGGGGGTTTGAGCCGTGAACGGGCGGGGTTCGAGGTGCGCGACGTTCACGCGACTCACTACGGGCGAATCTGCCCCATCGAGACCCCGGAAGGCCCGAACATCGGTTTGATGGCGTCGTTGTCGACCTATGCCCGCATCAATGAGTACGGTTTCCTGGAGACGCCGTACCGGAAAGTGGAGAACGGGCGGGTTTCAGACGAGGTCGAGATGTTATCGGCATATGATGAAGACAATTACATCATTGCCCAGGCCAACGCGCCGCTGGACAAGCGCGGCAAGTTCGTCAATCCGACGGTGCTGTCGCGCCACCGGGGGGATTTCCCGCAGGCCGACCCGAGCGAAGTGGACTACATGGACGTTTCGCCGAAGCAGCTGGTGAGCGTGGCGGCCGCGCTTATCCCGTTCCTGGAGCATGACGACGCGAACCGCGCTCTGATGGGGTCGAACATGCAGCGGCAGGCGGTGCCGCTTTTGAAGACGGAAGCGCCGCTGGTGGGCACGGGCCTCGAGCGGGTCACGGCCAAGAACGCCGGCACGGTGGTCAAAGCGGACCGTTCGGGCGTGGTCGAATATGCGGACAGCGACGTGATTCGCGTTCGTCATACGAAACGGGGGCAGGGCCCCGATGAAAATCCCTTCCGTTCGGAGGAGGATGTGTACCGCTTGAAGAAATTCACGCGGTCCAATCAGAACACCTGCATCAACCAGAAACCGATCGTGAACAGAGGCGACAAGGTTGAGGCGGGCGAGATCATCGCGGACGGTCCGGCGACGGATGGCGGAGAGCTGGCGCTGGGGCGGAATGCGCTGGTCGCGTTCCTGCCTTGGGAAGGGTACAACTTCGAGGACGCCATCCTGATCAGCGACGATTTGGTGAAGGAGGATGCGTTCACCTCGATTCACATTCAGGTATTCGAGCTGGAGGCGCGTGACACGAAGCTGGGTCCCGAGGAAATCACACGGGACATTCCGAACGTCAGTGAGGATGCGCTGAAGAACCTCGACGAGTCGGGGATAGTGCGTCTGGGCGCGAAGGTAAAGCACGGCGACATCCTGGTGGGGAAGGTCACGCCGAAGGGCGAGACGGAGCTGGCCCCGGAGGAGAAGCTTTTGCGGGCCATCTTCGGCGAGAAGGCCGAGGATGTGCGCGACGCATCGTTGACGGTGCCTCCGGGCGCCGAAGGCGTCGTGGTGGATGTGCGGGTATGCAGCCGGCGCGAGAAGACCGACAGCGGTTCTCGCGGCGCGATCTCGGCCCAGGTGGCGAAGGTGAAGCGCGAGTACCAGGAGCGGATCAACGAGGTGCGGGCGACATTCGTGAAACTCCTGAAAGACGACATGATCGGGCTTCGCATTCTCGAGGACGTGGTGGACCACAAGACCGACGAGCTGGCGCTCGAGAAGAGCAAGAAGGTCAAGGTCTCGCATCTCGAGAAGACGGATTACGGCGTATTGGCCCGGTTGCGGGTGGAAGACAAGAAGCTCCAGCAGAAAGTGACGCGGCTGGTCAACATGGCCGCGATGGAAGAGGCGAAATTGATCGCGTTTCGCGACAGCCAGATTGAGATGCTGCGAAAAGGCGATGAACTGCCGCCGGGGGTCATCAAGCTGGTGAAGGTGTTCGTGGCGACGAAACGGCGGCTCTCGGTAGGCGACAAGATGGCGGGGCGTCACGGGAACAAAGGCGTCATTGCGAAGATTCTTCCGGTGGAAGACATGCCGTTTCTTCCGGACGGGACGCCGGTTCAGATTGTACTGAATCCGCTGGGCGTGCCTTCGCGCATGAACGTGGGCCAGCTGCTCGAGACGACGCTGGGCTGGGCGGCGAAGTGCCTGGGGATGAAGGTGGCGACGCCCGTGTTCAACGGGGCTTCGGAGAGCGTCATCGGCGAGTTTACGGAAAAGGCCGGTTTGCCGGACAACGGCAAGATCACGATGCGCGATGGCCGGACCGGTAAGCCTTTTGATCAGCAGGTGACGGTCGGGTACCTGTACATGATGAAGCTGAATCATCTGGTAGACGATAAGATTCATGCCCGTGCCATAGGGCCGTACTCGCTTGTGACGCAGCAGCCGCTGGGCGGTAAGGCGCAGTTTGGCGGCCAGCGGTTTGGCGAGATGGAGGTGTGGGCACTGCAGGCGTACGGCGCGGCATATACCCTCCAGGAGCTTTTGACGATCAAGTCGGACGACATTCAGGGCCGCACCAAGGCATACGAGGCGGTGGTCAAGGGCGACAGGGATGTCGAGCCCGGCACGCCGGAATCGTTCAATGTGCTGGTGCGTGAAATGCAGTCGCTGTGTTTAGACGTGATAAAACTGGCCCGCGTTGAAGATGGCACGGATGTGGACGAAGACGAAGAAGAGGTGGAGGGCTAAACCTTGTCGAAGTATGTTCCTACGACGAGTGAACGGTTTGATGCGCTGCAGATTCGCCTTGCTTCTCCCGAGGAGATCCTGAAATGGTCCCGGGGAGAAGTGAAGAAGCCGGAGACCATCAACTACCGGACGTTCAAGCCGGAGAAGGACGGTCTTTTCTGCGAGCGCATTTTCGGCCCTGTGAAGGACTGGGAGTGCGGCTGCGGCAAATACAAGAAGGTGAAACACCGGGGCATCACGTGCGATCGGTGCGGCGTGGAAATCACGGAGTCGAAAGTGCGGCGCGAGCGGATGGGATGCATCAAGCTTGCGGTGCCGGTTACCCATATCTGGTTTTTCAAGACGACGCCGAGCTCGATCGGCAACTTGCTGGATCTTTCGATCCGGGTCCTCGAGAGGGTCATTTATTTCGAGAATTATGTGGTGATAGATCCGGGGGACACCAGTCTCGAGAAGATGAAGACCCTCACGGAAGACGAGTATCAGGACGCCCGGGAAGAGTGGGGCGACCGTTTTGTGGCCAAGATGGGCGCGGAGGCGATCAAGCTGCTCTTGGAGGAGATCGACGTCGATACGCTCAGCGCCGAATTGCATAACCAGGTGGCTACGACGACCTCGATGCAGGGGAGGGCGAAGGCCATCAAGCGGCTGAAGGTGGTTGAGGCGTTGCGGAAATCGGGCAACAACCCCGCGTGGATGGTGCTGGACGTTATTCCGGTCATCCCGCCGGATCTGCGCCCGCTGGTGCCGCTCGAGGGCGGCCGCTACGCCACGAGTGATTTGAACGATCTGTACCGCCGCGTCATCAACCGCAACAACCGGCTGAAGCGGCTGATCGAGCTTCGGGCTCCCGAGGTTATTCTGCGCAACGAGAAGCGCATGCTCCAGGAAGCGGTGGACGCGTTGTTTGACAACGGGCGTCATGGGCGGACGGTACTGGGGGCGGGCAACCGCCCGCTGAAGTCGCTCAGCGACATGCTGAAGGGCAAGCAGGGGCGGTTCCGCCAGAACCTGCTCGGGAAGCGCGTGGACTATTCGGGCCGTTCGGTGATCGTTGTAGGGCCCGAGTTGAAGCTCAATCAGTGCGGCCTGCCGAAAAAGATGGCCCTTGAGCTGTTCGAGCCGTTTATTATTCGCGAGTTGAAGGACAGGGGGATTGCCTCGACCATCAAAGCTGCCAAGCGGACGATTGCCATGGGGCGGGCCGAGGTGTGGGATATCCTGGACGAGGTGATCAAGGATCATCCCGTATTGCTGAACCGCGCACCGACGTTGCACCGCTTGGGCATTCAGGCGTTCGAGCCAGTGTTGATCGAAGGCAAGGCTATCCGGATTCACCCGTTGGTGTGCGCGGCATTTAACGCGGATTTCGACGGCGACCAGATGGCGGTGCACGTTCCGCTGATGCCGGTGGCGCAACTCGAGGCCCGGCTGTTGATGCTTTCCTCGACGAACATCTTCTCGCCGTCGACGGGCCGTCCCATCACGACCCCGAGTCAGGATATCGTGCTGGGTATTGCGTATATCACCAGAGCGCGCAAGGGGGCGAAGGGCGAGTGGCAGCCGGAGTGGAGCGGGCCGGATGGCGCGATCCTCAATCCGGGAAAGGTCTATCCGGATTTGGAATCGGTGCTGGTGGCGTATGAGCTTGGCGAGGTCGATCTGCACGCTCAGATCAAGGTTTGGCATGAGGGGGCGGTCGTCGACACGACGGTTGGGCGGGTCATTTTCAAGGAATCGCTTCCGGAAGAGATCAGCCTGCATGATGTGAACCGGGAACAGACGCAGGGCACCGTTGGCGATGTGATTGCCGCGGCCTATCTGAAACTGGGGCACAACAAGACGGTCGAGCTGCTTGATGCCCTCAAGCGTACCGGGTTCAAGTATGCGACTCTTGCCGGTTTGTCGATCGGGGTGAGGGACCTGATCGTGCCGCAGACCAAGGCGGACCTGATCAAGCAAGCCAAGGATGCGGTGGCGCGTATTGACGAGATGTATCAGAACGGGCTCATCACTGAGGGCGAGCGTTACAACAAAGTCATCGATGAATGGACCACGGCGACCGAGTCGCTGACTGTGGCAATGCTGAAAGAGCTCGAGACCAACGAGCAGGGCTTCAGCGGCATCAACTTGATGCTGAAATCGGGCGCGCGCGGCAACAAACAGCAGATTCGCCAGTTGGCGGCGATGCGCGGCCTGATGGCCAAGCCGTCGGGCGATATCATCGAGTCGCCGATCACCTCGAATTTCCGGGAAGGCTTGACGGTGCTCGAGTACTTCATTTCTTCGCACGGCGCGCGCAAGGGTCTTGCGGATACGGCGTTGAAGACGGCGGACGCGGGATACCTGACCCGCCGGCTGGTCGATGTCGCCCAGGACGTCGTGATCGAGGAGGACGACTGCGGGACGCTCAATGGGGTTTGGGTGGAGCCGCTGATGGATGGGGCGGAAGTAGTGCAACCGCTCGAAGAACGCATCGTCGGGCGTTATCCGCTGGACGATATCACGGTGCCGGGCGAAAGCGAGCCAATCGTGCGCGCTGAAGAAGAGGTCGACGAGAACAAGGCGCGGCTCATCGTCGAGAAGGGGCTTCCCGGCGTGCGCATCCGTTCGGTTCTCACATGCGACTCGAAGCGCGGTGTTTGCGCGAAATGTTACGGCCGCAACCTGGCGACGGGCGACCTGGTGGAGATGGGCGAGGCCGTTGGCATCATTGCCGCTCAGTCCATCGGCGAGCCGGGCACGCAGCTCACCATGCGCACGTTCCATATTGGCGGCGCGGCGAGCAGGCAGGTTGAATCGAGTGAAGTGCGCCTTGCCGACAGCGGCGTGATTGAATTCCGCAACGTGCGTTTGGCGACAAACCGCGACGGCAAGCGGGTCGTGGTGAATCGCGGCGGCGAGGTCGCTCTGATGGATGAAGAAGGGAAAGAGATCCAGCGCTATGCGGTGCCGCCGGGTGGTTTGCTGCATGTGGAAGACGGGGCGGCCGTGAAAAAGGGCAAGCTTCTGTACGAGTGGGACCCCTACAATGAATCCATCGTGGCCGAGGCGGCCGGTACAGTGCATTTCGAGGGAATGGTTGAAGGCGTGACGATGCGCAAGGACATCAACCCGGACACGGGTCTGGAAGAGCGCGTTGTCACGGATCACAAACAGGACTTGCATCCACAGATCACGATCCTGGGCAAGGAGAATGAGGTCTTGGCCTACGCCACGATTCCGGCGCAGACCCATGTGCTGGTTGCGGACGGGGCCAAGGTCATGGCGGGCGATCTGCTGGCGAAGACGCAACGGCAGTTCAGCAAGACCACGGACATCACGGGCGGTCTTCCTCGCGTGGCGGAGTTGTTTGAGGCCCGCCAGCCGAAGGATCCGGCGGTGATCAGCCATATTGACGGGATTGTGGAGCTGGGCGGCGCGACCAAAGGCATGCGTAAGGTCAGAATCATTCCGCCGGTGGGCAAGGAGCGCGAGTACACCATCCCGCCGAACAAACGTCTGAACGTGCAGGCGAACGACCGCGTGTATGCGGGACAGCGTTTGACGGATGGGCCCGTGATTCCGCAAGACATTCTGGAGGTGCAGGGCGAGGAGGCGCTTCGCAAGTACCTTCTCGACGAGATTCAACAGGTCTACCGGCTCCAGGGCGTGAGGACGAATGACAAGCACATCGAGGTGATCATTCGGCAGATGTTGCGGAAGGTGCGAATCAAGGAGAGTCCGGGCGATACGCCTTTCCTTGCGCATGAGGAAGTGGACCGGATACGTTTCCAGGAGGTCAACCAGCAGATTGTTGCGAAAGGCGGCATCCCGGCGGAAGCGGAGCCGATTCTGCAGGGCATCACAAAGGCGGCCTTGAGCACGGAGAGCTTCTTTGCGGCGGCGTCGTTCCAACAGACTACTCGCGTGCTGACGGATGCGGCACTTTCGGGCAAGCGGGACTATTTGCGCGGCCTGAAGGAGAACGTGATCATCGGTCACTTGATTCCCGCGGGCACGGGCAGCCGTCACTACGAGAATGCGCAGGCCGTGTTGACGGAGGACGCGGGAGAGGACTTCGCGGAGGAGCTTGAGGTGGGTCCGGCGACGGAAGAGCCGGACATTGACGAGGCGGAGGATGCCCTCGCGTAGGCGCCTGGAAATGAGCCGGGCGCAAACTTGTTGAAATGCTTGACATGCGGGTATTTGTGTGATAAACTCACCGGCCGCTGTCTAGTGGGAGTGTTGTGCGCGAAAAGCGGCGCAAAATGCACGCTTCGCGAGGTGCCGCAGACGCTCTAAAGCACGTTATAGCAAGGAGAAAGGTTTTGCCGACGATTAATCAGCTCGTGCGCAATTGCCGGAAACGCAAGACGAACAAGACAAAATCTCCGGCGTTGAAGGGATGCCCGCAAGCTTCGGGAACCTGCACGCGCGTGTACACCATGACGCCGAAGAAGCCCAACTCGGCTCTTCGGAAGGTCGCCCGTGTGCGTCTGAAGAACGGGATGGAGGTCACGTCGTATATTCCGGGAATCGGGCACAATCTGCAGGAGCACTCGCAGGTGATGATCCGTGGAGGCCGTGTGAAGGACCTTCCCGGTGTGCGGTACCACTTGATTCGCGGCGTGCTGGATGCCAGCGGCGATATGGGTGGGTCGGCGAGCAAGAAAGAAGAAGACGGCAAGCCTGTTCATGACGGGCGCTGGGTGAGCCGTTCGAAATACGGGGTGAAGAAGCCCAAGGTGTGAGTGTGCGCTGCGCCGGAACCGGCGCGGATGAATTTGTAACGGGAAAGTAGGTTGGTGCCGTGCCCGGCAGGGTGGCGGCCACAAGAGTGAAGGGATAGGCGTTTCCAATGCCAAGACGACGCGAGGTTCCCAAGCGGGTACTGCTTCCGGATCCGAAATACAAGAGCCCTTTGTTGGCGAAGTTCATCAACACGGTGATGGTATGCGGGAAGAAGAGCGTGGCGGAAGGCATCGTGTACGGCGCGCTCGATGTTCTTAAGAAGAAGCTTCCCAATGAGGATCCGATCCGGGTATTCGAGACGGCCATTGATAACGCCAAGCCCTTGCTTCAGGTGAAATCGCGCCGGGTCGGCGGCGCCACCTATCAGGTGCCCGTCGAGATAGCGCCCGCCGTCCGCACGGCTCTGGCGTTCCGTTGGGTTATAGAGTTTTCGCGGAAACGCGGCGAGAAGACCATGGCGGAAAGGCTGGGCGCGGAACTGCTGGATTGTTTCAACCGGCAGGGCAACACGATTAAGCGGCGGGAAGATACGCACCGGATGGCCGAGGCCAACAAGGCCTTCGCCCACCTGCGATTCTGAGTTCGGCAGGGTCGGGCCAACGCATATACGAAGGTTTGAAACGGCGTGTCGCGAGTGGGGGGCTTTTGTGCCCCGCGCGAAGGCGCCGGTGAGTTTAGATAAGGGTAGCGCGGCGAGGCGTATGGGCGCCCGGGCGCGTACAGTTGAATCGCTAAACGCACCAGCAGGAACCGTTGAGTGCTGCGAGAAACAACCAGTGGTGACGCACATAGGACAGAAGAGTTGGACGGACCGGACGAGTCGGCTTACCGATTCGTTTGCGGTGGTCTTATAACTCTCTGAAAGGGGTCTTATGTCTCGGCGTTTTCCATTGGAAAGAACTCGTAATATCGGCATTGCCGCGCACATCGACGCGGGCAAGACGACCGTGACGGAGCGCATCCTGTTCTATTCGGGGCAGGTCCACCGCGTGGGCGAAGTGCACGAAGGCACCGCTACGATGGACTTTATGGCCCAGGAGCGTGAACGGGGTATCACCATCATGTCGGCGGCCACCGCGTGCACGTGGAAGGATCACCGCATCAATATCATTGACACGCCGGGTCACGTGGACTTTACGGCGGAGGTCGAGCGGAGTCTGCGGGTTCTTGACGGCGCCGTGGCGGTGTTTTGCGCGGTGGCTGGCGTGCAGTCGCAGTCCGAGGCAGTGTGGCGTCAAGCCCTGCGGTACGGAGTCCCCCGGATAGCTTTCATAAACAAGATGGATCGTGTGGGGGCGGACTTTGACCGCGCGGTGGAAAGCATGCGGACGCGCCTTGCGGCGCACCCGGTGCCCGTTCAGATACCCGTTGGCAAGGAATCCGGTTTCCGGGGGGTCATCGACCTCGTTCGGATGCGGATGGTCACGTGGCAGGGCGAGGGCGTCGATTGCACGCAGGAGTTCTGCGAAATCCCGGCGGATTTGCGTGCAAAGGCCGAAGAAGCCCGGCATGATCTTCTTGAAGCTGCCGCGGAAGCGGACGAGCGGGTGATGGAAAAATACGTTCATGAGGAACCCATTGCCGAAGAAGAAGTTGTCGCGGCGTTGCGCAAAGGGACGGTAGCCAACCGGTTTTGTCCGGTATTGTGTGGCTCGGCCCTGAAGAATAAGGGCACGCGGCTTCTGCTGGATGCCGTGGTGGATTACTTGCCGTCGCCGGCGGATGTGCCTGCAGTGGTCGGACATAGGCCGGGCGAGCCGGAGAAGCAGGTCATCCGGCACCCGTCGGATGACGAGCCGTTCTCGGCCCTTGCGTTCAAGATCTTGACGGATCCGCACGTAGGGCGCCTGACCTTTCTCCGGGTGTACTCGGGTGTGGTCAAGGCGGGCCGGCAAGTGCTGAACACGCGGACGGGCCGTAAGGAACGTCTTGGCCGGCTGCTCGAGATGCATGCCGATGAGCGCACGGATCTCGACGAGCTGCGGGCTGGAGATATCGGGGCCGTAATCGGGGCCCGGAACACAACCACGGGGGATACGCTGTGCGACCCCGGCAGGGCGATCGAGCTTATGCGGGTCGTGTTTCCCGACCCCGTGGTACATGTGGCCATTGAGCCGCGAACCAAGGCCGACCAGGACAAGTTGTCCGATGCCTTGCAGAAGCTGTCGGATGAAGACCCGACGTTCCACGTGCGGGTGAATGAGGAGACCGGGCAGACGATTATTGCCGGCATGGGGGAACTCCACTTGGAGATCCTCATTGACCGGATGCAGCGAGAGTTCAATGTCGCTGCCAATGTCGGCAAGCCGGTCGTGGCTTATCGGGAGAGCATTCGCGCGCGGACGGAGACGCGGGTGCGGTTCGCCCGTCAGACGGGCGGCCGCGGCCAGTTCGCCGAAGTCGAGCTGGCCTTTGAGCCCGGCGAAAAGGGTTCGCATTTTGTGTTCGAGAACGCGACGGTTGGCGGGAGCGTGCCGAAGGAGTTCGTGCCGGCCGTCGAGAAGGGTGTTCGTGAGACGCTGGACACCGGCGTCGTGGCCGGTTATCCAGTAGTGGATGTGAAGGCGATTCTGCTGGACGGCGCTTATCACGAAGTTGACTCGTCGGACTTGGCATTTCACACGGCGGGTGCCATTGCGGCCCGGCAGGCGATCCCGAAAGGGCGGCCGGTGCTGCTGGAACCCGTGATGCGGATCGAAGTGCTTTGCCCGGACGAATACACCGGCGAAGTGGTGACGGATTTCAGCGGGCGCCGCGGCCGCATCGACGAGATGGAACTGGACGGGAAGACGCGGAAGGTGCTGGCCTTTGTGCCGCTTGCGGAGATGTTTGGCTACGCCAATGACATCCGTTCGCGAACGCAAGGGCGGGTAACGCACAGCATGGAGTTTTCGCATTACGAAGAGGTTCCGGCGAACATCGCCAACGCCATTATGGAACATACCGGCGGAATGTTCCGCTTTGAATAGATAGAAACGAGCCGATTCAGGAGATAGACAAGGCAGACCGCGGAGGCCTGAGAGGTCGAGCAGCCCGAAGGAATCGAAGGAGAGAACCATGGCCAAGCAGAAATTTGAGCGGACGAAGCCGCACGTGAACATTGGCACGATTGGTCACGTAGACCACGGGAAGACGACGTTGACGAGCGCGATCACGAAGGTGCTTGCGGAGACGGGCGGAGCGACGGTGATGGAATTTGACGCGATCGACAAGGCGCCGGAAGAGAAGGAGCGGGGGATCACGATCGCGATATCGCACGTGGAGTACCAGACGGCGGCGCGTCACTATGCGCACGTGGACTGCCCGGGTCACGCGGACTATATCAAGAACATGATCACGGGTGCGGCGCAGATGGACGGAGCGATTCTGGTGGTTGCGGCGGACGATGGCCCGATGGCGCAGACGCGGGAGCACATCTTGCTGGCGCGTCAGGTGAACGTTCCGGCCATAGTGGTTTACCTGAACAAAGTGGACATGGTAGACGATCCGGAGCTGCTGGATTTGGTAGAGCTGGAGCTTCGGGAGCTGTTGACGACCTATGAGTTTCCAGGGGATGAGATACCGATCATTCGTGGTTCGGCGCTGGCGGCGATGGAGCTTCGGGACGAGGAGATAGGGAAGAAGTCGATCGTGGAGCTGATGCAGGCGGTGGACACGTATATTCCGACGCCGGCGCGGGATCTGGAGAAGCCGTTCCTGATGCCGGTGGAAGACGTGTTTACGATCACGGGCCGGGGTACGGTGGTGACGGGCCGCATTGAGCAGGGCAAGATACACACGGGCGACAAGATGGAGCTGGTGGGCATCAAGCCGACGCGGGACACGGTGGTGACGGGCGTGGAGATGTTCCGGAAGATCATGGATGAAGGTCAGGCGGGGGACAACGTGGGTTTGTTGCTTCGTGGAGTTGACCGCATGGAAGTGGAGCGCGGGATGGTGGTAGCGGCGCCGGGTTCGATCACGCCGCACACGAAGTTTGAGGGCGAGGTATACGTGTTGAAGAAGGAAGAAGGCGGCCGTCACACGCCGTTTTTCAATGGGTACCGTCCGCAGTTTTATTTTCGGACGACGGACGTGACGGGGTCGTTGGATCTTCCGGAAGGCGTGGAGATGGTGATGCCGGGCGACAACGTGACGATTTCGGCGGAGTTGATCACGCCGATCGCGATGGACGAAGGGCTTCGTTTCGCCATTCGCGAGGGCGGCCGGACCGTTGGCGCGGGCGTGGTTACCAAGATTGTCAAGTAACAAGGGCTTTGCGGCCAACCGTTTTTTGAACCGTCTCACGGGACGGTCTATACTGGGAAGGATTGTCTTCGATGCGGGTTGCGGCCCGTTTTTCATGCAGGACTGTAGCTCAATCGGCTAGAGCAGCGGCCTCCAAAGCCGAAGGTTGGGGGTTCGAGTCCCTCCAGTCCTGCCATTGTATCTGTTAGGTATACGGCAGTCATTGCGGTCGTAGCAGGAGCTATTATGGCCAAGGAAGCAGTAGCGGCAGCAGAAAGTACGGGTTTCGTGGCTCGCATCCGCGAGTTCTTCCACGAAGTCAAGGTCGAGATGCGAAAAGTGAGCTGGCCGGCAAAAGATGAAGTCCGGTCATCCACGACAGTGGTGCTTTTCATGCTCGGAATGATGGCGTTCGTCATCGGCATCTACGACAAAGTGTCCGAGTTGTTTGTCTGGTTGCTGCTAAAACTCGGATAGGAGTCTCCATCGGTGTCCGAGGAACAAAATGACAAAATGCCCAAGGGACTCGACGACGAACTCCGAGAACGTCAAACGGAGCGCGCCGCGGAAGATGCCGCGGAGCGCGAGTTTGCGGCGAGCTTTTTCGGCGATGTAAAGAAGGACTCCACCCAGGAAGACGAGGCCGCCGAGGCCGAGGCGCGCAAAGCGTTCACGGAGGATATCCGGAAAGAGCAGCAGGAACAGGACGAGGAAGCGCTCGCCGCTGAACTGCAGGCGCGGCGTTTCCTGGCTGGCGGGTTGGAGGAGGAGGCCCCAAAAGCCGTCGAAAAAGACGCCCGCGTTCACCAAGCCGCCGAGGAAACAGGCGAGAGCGAGGAGGATGAGGAGCCCAAGGAGGATCCCATCCTTGCGAGCCTCAAACCGGACCCCGACGACGGAATTCGGCGGCGGTGGTACGCGTTACACGCCTATTCGGGACAGGAGGGGAATGTACGCAAGAACCTCCTGGTGCAAGCGAAGCAGGAAGGTTTAGAGGACCTGATCGGCGGCGTTCTGGTGCCCATGGAGCAGGTGGCGGAGATCAAGGGCGGCGAGAAGCGGATTTCGAAACGCAAGTTCTTCCCCGGCTATGTGCTGGTGCGGCTTCCCGAACATCCCGAGCGGCAGCCCGAGTTGTGGCACTTGATTAACAACACGCCGGGCGTCAGTGGGTTTATAGGGTCGCGTCACACGCCGGTTCCGCTGGATGATGCCGAAGTAAACTCTATCATCGACGAGATTCGCGGCGAGCGAACCCGCCCGAAACCCAAGGTGAAATTTGAAACGGGTGAACGCGTTAAGATTATCGACGGCCCCTTTTCGAATTTCCTGGGCAACATCGACGAAATCGACGTGGATCGAGGCACTCTGAAAGTCATGGTAGAAATCTTCGAGCGCCTTACGAGCGTAGAGGTCGAGTTTTGGCAGGTAGAAAAGATCTAATTCAAGCTAGACTATGGAGATAACGGTCCGATGGCAAAGGGTAAGAAGGGCAAGAATGTTACGGCAGTGATCAAGCTGCAATGTCCCGCGGGTCAGGCCAATCCGGCGCCGCCGGTGGGTCCCGCATTGGGCCAGCACGGCGTCAATATCATGGATTTCTGCAAGCAGTTCAACGAGCGCACCAAGGACCAGCAAGGCCTGATTATCCCGGTGGTGATCACGGTGTTCGACGACCGGAGCATCTCGTTCATCACAAAGAGTCCGCCGGCGGCCGTGCTGATCAAGCGGGCGGCCAAACTGGCCAAGGCCAGCGGCGAACCCAACCGGACCAAAGTGGGTACGGTTACGCGGGCTCAATTGGAAGAAATCGCGGAAATCAAGAAGAACGATTTGAATGCGGCTGACGTGGATGCGGCGGTGCGGATGCTCGCGGGCACCGCTCGCAGTATGGGCATCTTGGTCGAGAATTGAGGAAAGCGCCTCTCCATCGAGAAGCGTTGCGTTAATCTGTGGCGATTGTGGGAGGGCGTTACGTCCGAGCACCACAAGGAGGAACTAGAATGGCAACAGTGAGCAAGCGCAAGAAAGCCCTGGCGGAAAAACACCTGAAGCGGATCGGATGCACGATCGAGGAAGCCGCCGCCGGCGTAAAAGAGTGCGCCACGGCAAAATTCGACGAGACGATCGAATTGGCATTTACCCTGGGCGTTGACCCGCGCCATGCCGAACAGATGGTGCGCGGCTCGGTGTCGTTGCCTCACGGAACGGGCCGGCACGTCCGCGTCGTTGTTTTCTGCAAAGAGACGGAGCAGATCAATGCGGCAAAACAAGCGGGCGCTCTGGAAGCGGGCGCGGAAGAACTCCTGGCGAAAGTCCAGGGCGGCTGGACGGATTTTGATGTTGCGGTTGCCGCTCCTGACATGATGCGCGACGTGGGCAAACTGGGCAAAGTCTTGGGCCCGCGCGGACTGATGCCCAGCCCCAAGGCAGGAACGGTTACCCCGAAAGTGGGCGAAGCCGTCAGCGAGATCATGAAGGGCAAGATCGACTATCGCGTCGATAAGAACGCCAACATCCATGTACCCGTGGGTAAGGCTTCTTTTACGGCAGAACAGATCAGGGACAATGCCGCCGCGGTCATCGAGTCCGTGGTTAAGGCCCGGCCAGCGGCCTGCAAAGGCGTTTATTTGAAGACTTGCTGTCTGAGCAGCACCATGGGGCCCGGATTCCGCTTGGATGCGCCAAGTTTGGTAACCCAGTTCCGCAGTGCGTGATTTTTGTTAAAGGGTTTTTGACTCTATGTAAGGGCGCACAACGCCGAATGATACGGGCGTGGCGTCCTTTTTCTTGTCGAGGGATGTGTTAACGGGCAGATTTCGCAGTTCGAGCGGCGACGCCAGGATTCCGCAAGCAACGGAAGGAGAGCGCGATGAGTCAGGAGATGAAGGAGATCTTGTTCACGTCGGAATCGGTGACGGAAGGGCACCCGGACAAGGTCGCGGATTTCATATCCGATTCCGTACTGGATGCCCTGTACGAGCAGGATCCCATGAGCCGCGTGGCGTGCGAAACGTTGGTGACTACCGGCTTCTGCGTGATTGCCGGCGAAATCACAACAAAGGCCGTAGTGGATTATCAGCAGGTAGCACGTGATGCGATCCTCGCCATCGGCTACAGAGGGGGGGACTCGGGGTTCGACGGCAGAACGTGCGGCGTGCTGGTCGCGCTTGACAAGCAGTCGCCGGACATTGCGCAGGGCGTAGATTCAGCGCCTGACAAGGAACAGGGCGCGGGCGACCAGGGCATGATGTTCGGCTATGCCTGCAACGAGACCCCCGAATACATGCCGCTGCCCATTTCGCTGGCGCACAAGCTGGGTCTCAGGCTTTCCGAACTTCGGCACAACGGCACGCTTCCCTGGCTGCAACCCGATGGCAAATCACAGGTCACCATAGCATACCGCAACGGCAAGCCGTACCGCATTCATACGATCGTGATTTCAAACCAGCATTCGCCGGACATTTCGCAGAAAGACATCCGCGACGCTGTCATCCGCGAGGTTTGTGAACCCGTTGTTCCGAAAAGCCTGAAGAATGGAGACATCATTTATCACGTCAACCCGACCGGCCGTTTTGTGGTGGGGGGGCCCGTTGGCGACTGCGGGTTGACAGGCCGCAAGATCATCGTCGACACGTATGGCGGGATGGGACGCCACGGCGGCGGCGCGTTCAGCGGCAAGGACCCGTCGAAGGTGGACCGTTCGGCGACTTACATGGCGCGTTACATGGCGAAGAATGTTGTGGCGGCCGGCCTGGCAGAGAGGTGCGAAGTGCAATTGGCTTACGCTATCGGGGTCGCGCGCCCCGTGTCGGTCAATGTGACGACGTTCCGCACCGGCAAAATAGACGATGACGCGCTTTCTGACATTCTGGCCGGCGAGTTCGATTGCCGGCCCGCGGCGATTCTCGAGACGCTCAACCTGCGCACGCCCATTTTCCGCAAGACGACGAACTACGGCCACTTTGGGCGCGAGAATGCAGGTTTGCGCTGGGAAGAGACCGATCGCGCGGAGCGGCTTCGGCAGAAAGCAGGCGTCTGAACAATATGGTATAACCCTTTGCGAGGGAGGCCTTGGATAGAGGCTCTTCCCTCGCAATTCTTTCGTGGTGCATTCCAGAAGAAAGTCCGCGGTTCTCCCAGGAGGTTCACCGCATGCACGGCGGCCGCCATTTCATCGTAGTGTCGGTGTTTTGGGGCATGTTGCTCTTCGCGTTGGGCGCGCCCGGCGATTCCGGCGAAGCCCCCGAGGGGAAGCCGGCCGCCGCCCCGGAGAAGACGGTGTATCTAACCTTTGACGACGGCCCTTCCGAAGTGACACCAGTCATTCTGGACCTGCTCAAAGAGCACGAAGCCGCTGCTACGTTCTTTGTCTGCGGAAATGTTACTGAATTCGGCGACAAGGTTTATAACCGGATTCTCGATGAAGGGCACGCCTTGGGCAATCACACGTTTTCGCATAGTTACAACAAAGTCTATGCGTCAGCCGATACCTTTGAACAAAACGTGGCGCGCCTCGACGACCTGATATACAAATTCACCGGCGCCCGGCCGCGGCTGCTGCGGTTTCCCGGCGGGTCCAACAACCGCATCACAAAAGGGCCTGACGGGAAAAGCATCACCTGCGAGTTGGTAGACCGCTTGGCGAAACAGGGCTATCGCCATTTCGACTGGAATGTGGATTCGTTCGACTACGGCCCTAATGCCAAAGACTCAGATGCGATCGCCAAGACCGTTGTGGCGGGCGTGGTCAAGCGGAGCGAGGCGATTGTTCTGATGCACGACAGTTATCCGCACATGGCAACCGCCAAGGCTTTACCCGTCATTATCCGCGAGTTGCGGTCACAAGGATACGCTTTCAAGGCGCTGTCCGGGGAATCCTTCACGGTGCAGTTTCTCAAACCGTCGCGGCAGGCAGCTGAATAGGCGCGCGACTCGCCGGCGGGGCGTGTGCCAGGAACCGATGTTTATCCTTTGCCGGCGTCGTCCGCCTCGCTGACAGGCCACACAAACGTCGCGGTTGCGCGCGCGGGGACTTCGGCCGCGAATGATCTGCCGCGCCACGCGATGGTAAAGGTACTTGGGTTGCGGTCGGCGTTGGCCACGACAAGGACGATGGTATCGTCGGGATTCAGGAATGCCACGTTGCCGAAGCGCTGGCCCCTGAAAACCGTGGACTCGATGCGCACGGCGTCCCGCTGTATGAACCGCATGAACTGGCCGTACATGCAATAGTCATACCCGAAATAAAGCGTCTTTGTGGCGGTGTTGAGCACGATACACGTGGGCGAGCACGGGTGGGGCCCTGCGTTCGGTTCCCCTTGGTCGTTGATTATCGACACCCATGCATTGTATGAGCGGGACCAGTTGCGCAGAATGTCCATGATAGCGATGGCGCCCGGTGTGCCGAATGTGGAACCTTCCGTAAAATAGATCTGCTTCGACGGGAACATATCGTGCAGGCGCGTCATGGCTTCGGGCCTGCCCTCATAGTGGTGAAACCCCGTACCGTCGATGTACTTGGCCGCCTTGGGGTCTCCCACGACGTTCTTGGGCCATCCCAACGGCTCGAAATTGTGGTCCCAGCACCAGATCTTGGTATCGAGCTTCTGTCGCGCAAACTCGGGGCCAACATGTTCCGCGATGAATTCGGCCTGTTCCTGGGCGGTCCACCGGCACGTAGGATAGGTGGGCGGATTGTAGTCGGGTTCATTCTGCAGCGTGATGGCGTAGATCGGGATGCCCTCGGCCTCGTATGCCGTAATGAATCTGGCGAGGTAACGCGCGTAGACGGCGTAATACTGGGGCTCGAACCGCCCTCCTCCGATGGTTCCGTTCGAGGTCATCCAGCCCGGCGGGCTCCAGGGGGACGCGAAGAAGAGCAGGCCGGGATTCTTCTCGAGCGCCATCTTGAGCACGGGCAAGACGTATTCGCGGTCCTTCTCGATAGAGAAATGCTCGAGTTCCATGTCCCCTGGCACGTCCGCGTAGGTGTACCAGGGGGATGCCGTGAAGTCCGGCGTCCCGATGCAGATGCGCATCAGATTCATTCCGAGGCCGTTTTCGGGGCTGACCAAGCGTTCGACGGCGAGCTCCTGTTCATCGGGGTCAAGCTGGCTGATGTTGTAGCACGTAGCATGCTCGAGGGAAGCGCCCATCCCGAGAATCGTCTGGTACCGGATGGCGTCGTCGATACGGATGTCTGGCGCGGGCGCTTCCGCTCCAAAAGCTGCCGCGGGCTGTTCCGAAAGGGTGTTCTGCATGTCTTCCGAAGAGACCCACCACGCCACGTCAAGGCCCGGGGCTGCCTGTCCCCCGGCGGCCAGAAGGGCCGCGACGACGCTTCTCCCCAACACCGTTGCATACCGCATCCGCATCATCCTTCTCCCGCATGGACCCGGCAAACGTCTCCATACCCTGCCTGGACCTAGAGTACCACCCCACGGCCCCGGCGCAAAAGGGTTCGAACGGCGCCAGGCTGCTGACCGGCGCGCACACCCTTCGTGCCCGGTTTGACCGGTGCGGTCCGGCCCGGAAGAGAATCCCTGGCCATGTCTGCGGTTATTCTCGTTCCCGCCGACAGGGCCCCAACAACGATTCTGCTGTGCCTGTGTTGAAATGGCGGTGAAATTGTGATAACGTTCACGATTAGACGGTGGATTCAGTCGTATTCCCCACTTCCTTCGTCTCAGCAGCAGTACAAACCACTGGCTGTCAGTATGTTCCGTAAGCGAAACGGTCGCAACGGTGGAGGCTCGTAAGCATGAGCGATGATTACAGAAAGATCGTCCAGGAAGCTGTCGCGAAATTCGGCAAGGACAAGAAGCGCTTGATGGACATTGCGCGCGCCGTGCATGCCAAGACGGGGCACTTGTCGGAGGACATCGTGGGCACTATTGCCGATGCTCTCGGGTGCCATCGGGTGGAGGTGCGTGACATGACCTCCTTCTTTGCGTTCTTCTCGCGGGAGCCCAAGGGCAAGACGACCATTCGTCTGTGCAACTCCGTGGTGGAGCGCATGAAAGGGGCGGATGCGGTCGCGAAAGCGTTCGAGAAAGCCGTCGGCGTCCGGTTCGGCGAGACAAGTCCCGATGGACTGATCAGCCTCGAATACACGCCATGCATCGGGATGTCTGACCAGGCGCCCGCGGCGCTTGTCGACGGCAAGGTGGTGACCAATATCCGGCCCGAAGACGTGAAATCAATAGTCGACGCCGTCCGCTCGGGCAAACTGCACGAAGGCGGCGATACGAGCGTGAAAGCCGTCGAGTCCAACGTGCGGCTGATGGGGCAAGTCATATTCGCGCCGATGGAGCGTGGCGCGGCGGTTCGCAAGGCCCTGAGCATGAGCCCGGAAGACGTCATCAACGAGATGAACAAGGCGCGGGTCCGCGGGCGCGGCGGCGCGGGGTTTCCGCTCGCCATGAAATGGAGCTTCTGCCGCAAGGCGCAGGGTGGCGCGCATTACATTGTCTGCAACGGTGACGAAGGCGAGCCCGGCACATTCAAGGACCGCGTGATCCTGACCGAGTGTCCGGACCTGATGTTTGAAGGATTGACGATTGCGGGATACGCGGTAGGCGCCAAGGAGGGGTACTTCTACCTTCGCGGCGAATATGAATATCTGCTGCCCCACCTGGAGCAGGTGTTGGCGAAGCGCCGCCGCATGGGGCTTCTGGGTGAAAACGTATGCGGCTATGAGGGATTCGATTTCGACATCCGGATTCAAATGGGCGCCGGCGCCTATATCTGCGGCGAGGAGTCGGCACTCATCGAGTCGCTCGAAGGGAAACGGGGCGCGCCGCGCGACAGACCCCCGTTCCCAGTCCAGAAAGGCTACCTCGACCAGCCGACCAGCGTGAACAACATCGAAACATTGTGCTGCGCCGCCCGCATTATGGAACATGGAGCGGACTGGTTTGCCGCGATGGGCACGAAGGATTCGACGGGCACCAAGTTGCTCAGCGTATCCGGCGACTGCGAATTTCCCGGCGTGTATGAGGTCGAGTACGGCATAACAGTCGAGAAACTCCTCGAGATGGTTGGCGGCGCGGATGCGCAGGCTGTCCAGATCGGCGGGCCGTCGGGACAGTGCATCGCGTCCAAGGATTTTGGCCGCAGCATTTGTTTCGAGGATCTGCCTACCGGCGGCTCGACCATCGTCTTCGGCAAGAACCGGGATTTGCTCGAGTGCATGGAGGGGTTCCTCGAATTCTTCGTCGAGGAGTCGTGCGGTTGGTGCGCGCCGTGCCGCGCGGGCACGGTCATCATGAAGATGCAGTTTGAGAAGATTCTCAAGGGCCGAGGCACCCGCGAGGACCTCAAGAAGCTGGAAGACACCGCCAACACGGTGAAGTTCATGAGCCGTTGCGGATTGGGCCAGACCGCGTGCAATCCGGTGCTGACGACGTTGCGCAACTTCCCGGCCCTGTACGAGGCCCGGATCAAGCCGGAAGAGTTCATTCCGGCGTTCGATATCAAGGATGCCATGAAGGAAGCGTGCTCCATCACCGGGCAGAAACCGCACGAGCTGGAGGTATGATTGGGATGAGCAAGAACACGGTGAATATCATCATTGACGGTGTCGAAGTCCAGGCGCACGAAGGGCAAACCATCCTTCAGGCCGCTGATGACGCCGGTATCTATATCCCACGGCTGTGCTATCTGAAAGAGCTGGTCCCGGGCGGCCACTGCCGGGTCTGCACGGTCAAGGTCAACGGCCGTCCCGCCAGCGCATGCACCTTCCCCGCAAGCGAGGGTCTCGTCATCGAAAATGACACGGAAGAGATGACGACGTTTCGGCGGAACGTGGTCGAGATGCTGTTTGCGGAAGGCAACCACGTGTGCCCGTCCTGCGAAGCGAGCGGCAACTGCGAATTGCAGGCGATGGCGTATCGCCTGGGCTTGTTGGCCATAACACTGCCGTTCCTGCGCAAACCGCGCGAGCTGGACGCGACGCACCCGGACGTCTACATCGACCGCGATCGCTGCATTCTCTGCGGCCGTTGCGCCCGGGCCTCGGTAGCCGAAGGCAAACGGGTGTTCGGTTTCGAGGGCCGCGGCATCAACAAGCGTATCGCGGTGGATGGCGTCCACGGGCTCAAGGAAACCGATTTGAAGGCCGCCGACAAGGCTGCCCGCGCGTGCCCGACCGGGTGCCTCACGTTGAAGCGCACGGGATGGAAGGTGCCCGTCGGCGAGCGTCTTTACGACAAGACCCCTATCGGAAGCGATATCGAGCAGAAGCAGCCGGTAGGCTGAACGATTCAGGAAAGGGTAGACACCATGGCGAAGCCACTAGTAGCAACCGCCCCCTTTACGGGCTGTTTCGGTTGTCATATGTCCCTGTTGGACATCGATGAGCGGATCCTCGATCTGGTCGAGTTGGTGGAGTTCAGCAAGTCGCCCATCAACGACATCAAGACGTTTACGCGCCCCGTCGATGTCGGGCTCCTGGAAGGGGGCATCAGCAACGACGAGAACTACGAGCAATTGAAGCTGTTTCGCAAGCACTGCAAGATTCTCATCTCGGTGGGGCAGTGCGCCATTACCGGAGGCGTTCCGGCATACCGAAATACGGTGCCCTTGAAAGAGTGTTTCGAAGAAGCCTATTTGAAGGGTCCGACGGTCGTCGACGGCGGCCAGTTTCCAAATGATCCGGATATCCCGATCATGCTGGACAAGGTCTATCCTTGCCACGAGATCGTCAAGATAGACTATTTCCTTCCGGGCTGCCCGCCTTCGGCGGATACCCTTTGGGCGGCGCTCACTGCGTTGCTGACCGGGAAGGATGTCGGGCTGCCTTACGAACTGATTAAATACGACTGACCGCCCTGGAGGCAAACATCATGGCAAAAACCGCAAGCAACGGAAAACGGAAGATCGTGATCAACCCGGTGACCCGTATCGAAGGCCACGGCAAAGTCACCATTGTGATGGACAAAGACAACAACGTCGAACAGGCGCGGTTCCACATCATCGAGTTCCGCGGGTTCGAGCGTTTTGCCAAGGGCCGGTTCTATTGGGAAGCCCCGGTCATGGTGCAGCGCCTGTGCGGCATCTGCCCGGTGAGCCACCATCTGGCCGGCGCCAAAGCCACCGATATGATCGTGGGCGTCGACAAGATCCCCGTCACGGCGGAGAAAATGCGCCGCCTGATGCACTACGGCCAGATGTACCAGTCGCACGCCCTGCATTTCTTCCACCTGGCCTCGCCCGATTTGCTGTTCGGGTTCGATGCGCCGGTCGAGAAGCGCAACGTGGTCGGGGTGATTGAGGCCGACCCCGAGACCGCCAAGAAAGCGGTCCTGATGCGCAAGTTCGGCCAGGAGGTCATCAAGGCGACGGGCGGCAAAAAGGTGCATCCCACGGGGGCGATCCCCGGCGGCATCAACAAAAACCTCTCGCTCGCCGAGCGCGACGCCCTCAAGAAGGACGCTGACACCATGGTCGAGTGGGCGGTCGAGGCCCTCGAACTCTGCAAGAAGATCACCAGAGGAAACCTCGATTTCCTTTTGGGGTTCGGCAGTTTCGACTCGAATCACGTGTCTATCGTGCGTGAAGACGGCTGCATGGACCTGTACGACGGCAAACTTCGCGCCATTGACGCGCAGGGCGAGAAGATCTTCGACATGGTCGAGCCGCTCGAGTACGCCGATTACCTCGGCGAAGAAGTGCGGCCCTGGAGCTACATGAAGTTCCCGCACATCCGTTCGCTGGGCAAGGAAAAGGGCTGGTATCGCGTGGGACCTCTCTCGCGGGTCAATTGCTGCGATTTCATCGACACCGAGCTCGCCGAGAAAGCCCGTCAGGAGTTCATGGCGCTCAACAACGGCAAGCCCGTCAATGCGAGCATGGCCTACCATTGGGCGCGCCTCATCGAGCTCCTGCATTCGGCCGAAAAGATCAGGGAATTGCTCGATGACCCGGACCTGCAGGGAACAAACCTCGTGGCCCAGGGCAAGAAACGTTCTAAAGGCGTAGCCTGGATTGAAGCGCCGCGCGGCACCCTGTTCCACCACTACGAAATAGACACCGAGACGGACCAGATCACGCTCGCGAACCTCATTGTCTCGACGACCAGCAACAACGAGCCCATGAACCGTACGGTGAAGACCATTGCCGAGCAGCACCTCAAGGGTAAGAGCGCAAACGAAATCACGGAAGGCCTGCTGAACCATATCGAAGTGGGTATCCGTGCATATGACCCGTGCCTGAGTTGCGCCACCCATGCCCTTGGAAAGATGCGGCTGCACGTGGAACTGGTCGGCGCGGAAGGCAATGTTATTGACGAGAAATTCCGCGGGTGAGCGAATCGCGTGTGTTAGTCCTCGGGTACGGAAACCCGGGGCGGCAGGATGACGGGCTCGGCCCGGCGATTGCCGAGGCGGTGGAAGCGTGGGGTGTGCCCAACGTTACAACAGACACCCCCTATCAGTTGAATATCGAGGACGCGGCCACGCTTGCCGAACATGATCTCGTCATGTTCGTGGATGCCAGCGTGGACGCGGAGGAACCCTACTCGCTGAAACGGATCGCGCCGGCGGCGGAGATCACGTTCACGAGCCACAGCGTTTCGCCGGAGTCCGTGTTGGCCCTGTGCCATGAGCACTTCCACACAGAGCCGGAAGCGTATGTCCTAGCCGTGCGCGGGTATGCGTTCGAATTTGAAGAGGGCCTGACTCCCAGGGCCCGCGAGAATATGGCGAGTGCTTTAGCATGCGTCCAGTCGTTGATACGGGCGTGTAAGGAGACAAGCATGGACAGTAAGAAAACGATTCTTGCCATTGACGATGATCCCGATATTCGCGCGACCTTACGTATTGTGCTCGAGGCCGAAGGGTTTTCCGTGGGCGAGGCAGCTAACGGTGAAGAAGGCCTCAAGGCCATCGAGCGCGTGAAACCAGACGCTATCATTGTCGATCTGATGATGGAAAACGTGGACTCCGGCAGCACGGTGGCCCAGAAGTTGAAGGAAAGCGGCTACAAAGGCCCCGTGTACATGTTGAGTTCGGCGGGCGATACGGTGCGTTACAACATAGACGCGCGCGAGCTGGGCCTGGCGGGGATCTTCCAGAAACCCATCGATCCCAAGATGCTGGTCTCTACCCTGAAAACCAAGCTCAAGGTATAGTCAATTTCTTTCGAGGCGGGATGTACGCCACACGCCGGGAAACGGAGGATGAGCCGTTTTCCGGCGTGTTTACTTCTCCTCACGCCTTGTTTGGCAACACGTTTCGGAGGTGCAATCCCGTGTATGACGCATGGTTTCCCGCGAGTGCTTCCGGAACGCCTGCCGCCACAACCTCGCCGCCCTTGTCGCCGCCTTCGGGGCCGAGGTCGATGATCCAGTCGGCGGTTTTGATGACGTCAAGGTTGTGCTCGATGACGACAACGGTGTTCCCGTGCTCAACCAGGCGGTGCAAGACCTCCAGGAGCTTGTCGACGTCCACGGCATGGAGGCCCGTGGTGGGCTCATCGAGAATGTAGAGGGTCCTGCCGGTCTGGCGTTTTGAAAGCTCCGTCGCCAGTTTCACGCGCTGTGCCTCGCCGCCCGACAGCGTGGTGGCCGGCTGGCCCAGCTTGATGTAGCCCAGACCCACATCAAGCAACGTACTGAGCTTGGAATGAACCGCGGGGACGTTCCGGAAGAAGGCGCACCCTTCCTCGACGGTCATATCGAGCACATTGGCGATGCTGTTGCCGCGATAGAGGATCTCGAGGGTGTCGCGGTTGTAACGATGGCCCCGGCACTCCTCGCAGGGCACATACACGTCCGGCAGGAAATGCATCTCGATCTGGATGACCCCATCGCCCTGGCACGCTTCGCACCGGCCTCCTTTCACGTTGAAACTGAAACGCCCGGGTCTGTAGCCCCGCGCCCGGGCCTCGGGCACTTTGCTGAAGAGTTCGCGGATCGGCGAGAACAGGCCCGTGTACGTCGCTGGATTGGACCGCGGCGTGCGCCCGATGGGCGACTGGTCAATGTCGATGACCTTGTCGAGATGCTCGAGGCCCTCGATCCGGTCGTGTTTGCCCGGGCGGACGCGAACCGAGTCGTAGATCTGACGGATGGCGGCCGGGTAGAGGGTTTCGTTGATGAGGCTTGACTTGCCCGAGCCCGATACCCCGGTGACGCACGTGAAGATGCCCAGGGGAATCTCAACATCGATGTGTTTGAGGTTGTTGTGTTCCGCGCCCCACACCTTGAGGGTCTTGCCGTTGGATTTCCGGCGCTGTTGGGGCACCCGAATCTTGAATCTCCCCGAAAGGAATTGGCCTGTCAGCGAGTTCTTGTTTGCCGCGACCTGCTGTGGAGTGCCCTGCGCGACGATCTGTCCTCCGTGCACGCCGGCCCCGGGCCCCAGGTCGATCACGTGATCGGCCCTGCGGATGGTTTCTTCGTCGTGCTCGACGACAATTACCGTGTTTCCGAGGTCGCGCATGCGCTCGAGGGTGGCGATGAGTTTCCTGTTGTCGCGCTGGTGCAGGCCGATGCTGGGTTCGTCGAGAATGTACAGCACGCCCATCAGCCCCGAGCCAATCTGCGTGGCCAGCCGGATGCGTTGCGACTCGCCCCCTGAAAGGGTCCCGGCGTTCCGGTCGAGGGAGAGATAATCCAGCCCTACACTGACCAGGAACGTCAGGCGCTCGTGGATTTCCTTCATTACGCGCGCGGCGATCATTCGCCGGGTCTTGTCCAACTCGAGGTTATCGAAAAAGACCAGAGCTTCGCGAATCGAAAGCGCCGTGACGTCCATGATGGTCTTGCCCGCAATCGTCACCGACCGCGATTCCGGCCGCAGGCGCGCCCCGCCGCAATCCGTGCAGGGCCGCGAGGACATGAACTGGCTGATCATGTCGCGGGCGCGGTTGGAGTCCGTGTCGCGGTAGCGCCGCTCGAGATTGGGGATGACTCCCTCGAACGGACGCTGCACTTCATACGTGCTGTTCCGTCCCGAGTAGGTGAAGTCGATGACCTCGTCGTCCGAACCATAGAGTACGATCTGCTGGAAATCCTCGGGCAGGTCCTCCCAGGAGGTGTCCGTATCCTGGCCGTAATGGCTGCACACGCACCGCAACGCGTGGCGGTACATGCCGTCGAGCACGCGCCGCATGCTCCAGGGCCGCACGGCTCCCCCTCCGATGGAGAGCGCCCTGTCGGGAACCACGAGGTCGGGATCGATCTCAATCACCGTGCCCAGGCCCGTGCATGTCGGGCAGGCGCCGTGGGGGTTGTTGAACGAGAACATGCGCGGGGTCAATTCCTCGAAGCTCAGGCCGCAGTCGATGCAGGCGAAGTGTTCGCTCTGCAACACCTCGCTCACGTGCTTATCGGGGGTCTCGCGCCAGATTCGTATGATGCCCTCGCCCAGCTTGAGGCAGGCCTCGACCGAATCCGTCAAACGCCGGCCGATGCCTTCCTTGACGACCAAGCGGTCGACGACCACGTCGATGTCGTGCTTGACGTACCGTTCGAGGTCGATGTCGTCGTCCACGGTGCGGAATTCGCCGTCGACCCGCACCCGCACGTATCCCCGCCGCTTGATGTCTTCAAAGGCTTTCTGATAGGTGCCTTTGCGCTGCCGGACCACCGGGGCCATCAACTGAACGCGCGTACCCTCGGGCAAGGCTTTGATCCCGTCGACGATGGTCTGGGGGGTCTGCGACTGGATGGGCTTGCCGCAATTGTAGCAGTGCGGCGTGCCGATCCTGGCGAACAGGAGGCGCAGGTAGTCGTAAATCTCGGTTACGGTGCCCACGGTCGAGCGCGGGTTCCGGTGGGTGGTCTTCTGTTCGATCGAAATGGCGGGGCTGAGCCCGTCGATCGAGTCGACGTCCGGTTTCTCCATTTGTTCAAGGAATTGGCGGGCGTATGCCGAGAGGCTCTCGACGTACCGGCGCTGGCCTTCCGCATAAATGGTGTCGAACGCGAGGCTCGATTTTCCCGACCCGCTCAGGCCCGTGATCACAACCAGCTTGTCGCGGGGAATGGTCACGTTCAGGTTCTTGAGATTGTGCTCGCGCGCGCCTTTTATAATGATGCTGTCGCGAGACTTCACGCTGGGAACGGAAACGTCGTCTTTGCCTGAATTGCGTCTTCCCGCAGCGGCATTCCGCGAGGCCGGACGGCGTTTCGGCGTAAGCGCCGCGGGCTTGGGTCCGTTTTTCCGGGTTTTCCCCGTCGATTTGGGTGTTGTGGGCATAGAAACAGGTGTTGACTCCTGGAAACTGGCCTTGATGCTGTCCCGCCGTGCGCGCTCCCGCACCAATCACGGGACAGCACAGGATCATAGCGAATTTCGGGGCCTCAATGCTATTCTCACGGCTTAAACGGAGGTCCCGCCAATTACCGCTGATCCGCGCGGCTCTGGTATGCTGCCGGAGGGAGTGGATAGACCGTCATTGAGCGGAGATGGGAAGGTGCGGCATGGATAACAGGTATTCCATACGGGAATTCGTGGAGCAGACGGGGCAGCGCGACCTCGGACAGGGCGAGTTCGAATTGGAGCGCGACCGCCTACTGGAAATCAACCTGAACGGCGCTGTGTGGACCAAAATGGGCTCCATGATTGCCTACGCGGGCGCCATCAAATTCACACGTGAAGGCATCCTCGAGCACGGTCTGGGCAAACTGCTCAAGAAGTCCGTGACCGGAGAAGGCGCCCAATTGACAAAGGCCGAGGGTCAGGGCCGGCTCTACTTGGCGGACCAAGGCAAGAAGATCTCGATTCTCAATCTCCAGGGTGAGTCTATCTATGTGAATGGCAATGACTTACTAGCGTTTCAGACGGGTATCCAATGGGACATCAAGCTCATGCGGCGGGTAACGGCGATGTTGGCGGGCGGATTGTTCAATGTCCGGCTCGAGGGCGGCGGCCTGGCTGCCATCACCACGCATTACGATCCGTTGACGCTAAGGGTTACGCCGAACCAGCCGGTTGTCACTGACCCGAATGCAACGGTGGCCTGGTCGGGCAACCTGGAGCCCGAGTTCAAGGCGGATGTCTCGCTGAAGACTTTCTTCGGGCGCGGCAGCGGTGAATCCATACAGATGTCGTTTCGAGGCGACGGCTTTGTTGTCGTGCAGCCATACGAGGAGGTCCCTTTCCAGGGCAGCAGCGGAGGCTGATGCCTGCCCCTTCGGGATTCTAAGACCCGGCAGGGGTGTTTACTTGATTGATTTCACCAGAAAACGAGCCGGATTCTGCCGGGGCCGACAAGCAGGGCCCAGTATGGGGCCCGGCGCAGTCTTGTCAGGCAGGGCGTGGACAGGCCTTCGGCGAAATTGGCTCCCCGAAGGCCGCACAATCCCCGGACCTTTGATATCATGCTGAACTGGATGACACAAGCAGGAACATACAGGTCTTGGCAGACCCCCTCAGGGGCGTATGCGTAATTCCATGACTTGGGGCATTTCCCCGTGCATTGCGTTCGAAAAAGCCAATACCATTGGAGCGAAAGATGCGAAGAACCAGAGAAAGCATTGAGGGCGATTCAGAGTCGAAGCTTACTGTGAGCCGGTGCGTTCATCTTGCCGTGGCTGTCTTTCTTATAGCCGGAGCGGTGGATTCGCTTATCGTCCTCGCCTCCGACCTCGCTGGCCAGGGGAATTTCCTGAGCGTCTTTGGCCAGCTGGCGGTTACGGGGGCCCTGGCGCTGTTTGGTTTCGTCCTCGCGAGCCTTGCTTTGGTTTTGGCGGCGGTATTGACGGGTCGACGGCCGATTGATGCCCGTCTGCTCATCGCTTTCGCAGCTGGCTTTCTCTTCTTCATTGCTGTTGTGCTTGCCGCCGGCCTGAACAGTTTCTCGGAAATCAGGCAAAACCTTGCGTTTGGAGCCACCAGGCTGTTTATAGGACTTGCCGCAGCGTTGTTTACCGGAGTAATTGTCTGGCGGCTTCTGCATTCTGAAAAAGCAACGTGGTTATCCGCAGGCAGGTCCGTCTTCATTCTGGCGCTTCTAGGTCCAATCCTCACCCTGGCCGCAGGTGCCATTGTTGCGCTTAAGGCACCGGGGCCTGAGAAATGTGCGTTACCTGTCCTGCTCGTTCTGGGCGCGTCGGTGGCGTTCCTCCTTCTGCCGTTGCCTGCGGCTTTTCGCAACCTTCGTACGACAATGGTTCTCTTTCTTGTGGTTGCCACGGTAGGGGTGTCAGCAGGCTTAAGCATTCGTCAATTCCAGAGAATCGGACCGCCTCCTCACCCTGTTGACAAGACGGCGCCGAAGGCCATCCCTAGAATCGTCCTTATAACAATCGATACGCTCCGGCGCGATGCCGTAGGGGCGTACGATGGCAACGTTGAAACCCCGGAAATCGATGCCTTGGCAAAGGAAAGCACCCTGTTTGTCAACGCTTACAGCGCATCGCCGTGGACCGTCCCGTCGTTCGTTTCCATGTTTACTGGCGTCGGCGCCGACATACATGGCACAAATAAACACGTGGCCCCCGTGCCGGAATGCTACCCAACGTTGGCGGAAATCCTGACCTCCTCCGGCTACAATACCGTCGCGATCGGGCGCCATCCAAATTTGCTTCGCATGGGACGGGGTTTCTCTACGTATGACTTCCATCCTCGAATATTGCCATGGCACCGCGAAAGTGTTGGAAGCAAACTTCTCTGGAAGGTGCTTTACGAAGCGATGGCTACGAGCGCCCTGACCGATCGCGCTTGCGCATGGCTCGAACAGAACAAAGACAAGGAATTCTTCCTCTGGGTTCACTACATCGAGCCGCACATACCCTACGAGCCGCCGCGGTCTTACGTAGAGGGCAGCCCAGGTGTGGACATATACGGAACAAAATTTGCGGACGATGTCCCTGTTCGATGCGGTACCGCTGCTCAGACCCCGGAAGAAAGAGAATGGATGCACGGACTATACAACGGGTGTGTGCGGTTCACGGACGCAGAGGTCGGGCGCATGCTGGACTGTCTCAAGTCGCTCGGTCTTTATGACGGCACCCTGCTCGTGCTGACCACAGACCATGGGGAAGAGTTCTGGGACCACGATGGATGGGAACACGGCCACACGCTTTACAACGAGCTGGTGAAGGTCCCCTTCCTTGTTCGCCTTCCGGGCCAGAGAGAGCAGAAGAGCATTATCACACCCGTTACCAACGCGAGTATCATGCCCACGCTACTCGACCTGTGCGGCATCCCGGCCCCCGAAAGCGTTTCCTTCACTGTCCCTTCCCTGGCACGCGCCTGCTCAGGGGATGAACCGCAGGCCGAGCCCATTTTTATCTCCAAGACATACATCCTTGAACCCCGGGAAGCCGTCGTTTTTGACCACTATAAGTTCATTCGGCGCATCTTCACTGGGCGGGTCGAGCTCTATGATCTCGATAAGGATCCTCAAGAACAGCACAACATAGCTTCTCTTGAGCAGGCAATCGTAGACAAGGGGACCGCGCTCTTGACTGAACGCGCGGAATTCCGACAGGCATATCAGGCCAAAACCGCCGCGCAGTCACATCCCGAGGGTGGCGATACCACCATAGATAGAGCCCTCCAAGAGCAACTCCGCAACATCGGCTATGTTGACTGATTCGCTCTCGCTTGAGCGGAGTGTTTCGGGGGTTGCACACGCAACTCATTGGCATTCCAAGGACATGATGCGTGATTGCTGCCCGCGCGCGAAGGCGGATCTTGCCGGTGAGGCGCGTCGAGGGGGCGTCCGCGCCCTGCTCTGCGAAGAGGAGATCATCATGCCCGAGGCAAGAGGTGTACCGGCACGGAGCCATTGACAATGCCCTATCCGCTCTCCTATAGTTCCGCCGCTTGTCGTACGGGACATAAGCAGGCGTGACCGCCGATGCTTTTTAATTCGCTTCAATTCGTCGTCTTTTTCCCCATCGTAGTGATGGTGTACTTTGCGCTCCCCTTCCGTTTCCGGTGGGCATTTCTGCTGGCCGCGAGCTATTACTTTTATGGATGCTGGAGGGCCAACTACCTGGTACTCCTTTTCGCTTCCACGATTCTCGATTACGTGGCCGGCCTGGGTATCGGCAGCACCAACAACCCCCGCGTGCGAACGCTCTTCCTCCTGATGAGCCTGATCGGCAATTTCGGGATGCTGTTCACATTCAAGTATTTCAATTTTTTCACGTCGAATTTCGAGTTCCTTTTCGATTTTTATAGAATCCCGAAGCCCGCGCTTCAGGTGTTGTTGCCGGTGGGCATTTCGTTCTACACGTTCCAGACCCTGAGCTATACCATCGACGTCTACCGCGGGGAACAGAAGCCGGAACGTCACTTCGGATACTTCGCCCTGTATGTGACGTTCTTCCCGCAGTTGGTTGCAGGGCCCATCGAACGCTCCACCCGTCTTCTCCCCCAGTTCTTCGTGAAGCACGACTTCGACTACGAGCGCCTGCGGAGCGGCCTGTTGATCATGATGGTGGGGTTCTTCAAAAAGCTGGTGATTGCCGACCGCTTATCGATCTATGTCGACGAGGTTTATAACAATCCTGGCAAGTACCATGGGTTGCCGGTCATCGCGGCAACCTACTTCTTCGCGTTCCAGATCTTCTGCGACTTCGCCGGGTACTCGGACATCGCCATCGGCTCGGCCCGCATCATGGGATTTGAGCTGATGCAGAATTTCAGGCGGCCGTATTTCGCCACGTCAATTTCCGATTTCTGGCGCCGATGGCACATCTCGCTATCGACCTGGATGCGCGACTATCTCTACATCGCCTTGGGCGGCAACCGCGTATCGAAACTCAAGTGGTACCGCAACCTGATTCTTACGTTCGTTTTGAGCGGCCTGTGGCACGGGGCCGCATGGACCCTCGT
>Ga0209606_1000952_pt1 | contig 39717 bp, 33 predicted proteins | sample AD_UKC057_MetaG_FD_184412 | JGI IMG/M metagenome (GOLD analysis project Ga0209606, IMG submission 184412) | Active sludge microbial communities of municipal wastewater-treating anaerobic digesters from USA - AD_UKC057_MetaG (SPAdes) (version 2) | ecosystem: Engineered > Bioreactor > Anaerobic >... | reverse complement strand
GCGCGGCTGTGGCCGTTCCAGTTACTTCTATGCTTCCTCCGGTGATCGTGTCGCCCGATTGCAGCGTTGCCGCCATTACCGTGCCGGTAGCGAATATGTCATTGTTGACGGTGAGAGCGCCTGTCATTGTGTCGCCGGACAAGTTCACATAATCCGCATCATGGTTGTGCGCGCTAAGCGGCACGTTCGTCAACTGCGAACCGTCGCCGATGAAGAACCCGGCGGTCGCGTTGCCTGTCACTTCAAGTCCGCTTGTGGCAAGTATGGTATCCGCCGTCAACGCGCCGGACGTGAAGAACTGCGCGGCTGTCGCCGTGCCGGTTACTTCTATACTTCCTCCGGTGATTGTGCTGCCCGATTGCAGCGTTGCCGCCATTACCGTGCCGGTAGCGAATATGTCGTTGTTGACGGTGAGAGCGCCCGTCATCGTATCGCCGGTAAGATTCACGTAGTCCGTGTCATGGTTGTGCGCGCTAAGCGGCACGTTCGTCAACTGCGAACCGTCCCCGATGAAGAACCCGGCGGTCGCGTTGCCTGTCACATCAAGCCCGCTTGTGGCTAGTATGGTATCCGCCGTCAGCGCGCCGGACGTGAAGAACTGCGCGGCGGTGGCCGTTCCAGTTACTTCTATGCTCGCGCCCGTGATGGTGTCGCCCGATTGCAGCGTTGCCGCCATTACTGTTCCGGTAGCGAATATGTCGTTGTTGACGGTGAGAGCGCCCGTCATCGTGTCCCCGGTCAGATTCACGTAGTCCGTGTCGTGGTTGTGCGCGCTAAGCGGCACGTTCGTCAGTTGCGAGCCGTCCCCGATGAAGAACCCGGCGGTCGCGTTGCCCGTGACTTCCAGTCCGCTTGTGGCAAGTATGGTGTCCGCCGTCAGCGCCCCGGATGTGAAGAATTGCGCGGCTGTGGCCGTTCCAGTTACTTCTATGCTTCCTCCGGTGATCGTGTCGCCCGATTGCAGCGTTGCCGCCATTACCGTGCCGGTAGCGAATATGTCATTGTTGACGGTGAGAGCGCCTGTCATCGTATCACCGGTCAGATTCACATAATAAGCATCATGGTTATGCGCGCTAAGCGGCACGTTCGTCAGTTGTGACCCGTCACCCACAAAGAACGTCGCTGTCGCCGTTCCAGTTATATCTATTCCGTTTGCTCCAACTGTGTCTGCCGTGATCGCACCGGACGCAATAACGTCAACCGCGCTCACTGTTCCCGTCGCCGTGATGTCATTGTTCACAGTCAGCGCGCCAGACATCGGCACGCTTCCGTCAGACATCATATCCCCGCCCGCGACAGGCAGATTCGTAAGTTGCGAGCCGTCGCCGATGAAGAACGTCGCTGTCGCCGTTCCTGTTATATTTAATCCATTGGCTCCAACTGTGTCTGCCGTGATCGCACCGGACGCAATAACGTCAACCGCACTCACCGTCCCAGTGGCCGTGATGTCGTTGTTCACCGTCAACGCGCCAGACATCGGCACGCTTCCGTCAGACATCATATCCCCGCCCGCCACCGGCAGATTCGTCAGCCCGCTTCCATCTCCCACAAACGCCGCCGCCGTAACCGTCCCAGTTGCCGTTATGTCGTTGTTAACAGTCAGCGCGCCTGTCATTACATCTCCGGCGACATCCACGTAATCTGTGGCGTGGTTATGTGTCGCTGAAGCAAAATCTCCGGTTGTCAGACCTCCAAGAGCCGCAGCATCAACGCTTGTCAGCGCGGAGCCGTCTCCCGCAAATCCCGCCGCTGTCACCGTTCCCGTCGCCGTAATGTTATTGTTCACCATCAGCGCGCCAGTCATCGGCACGCTTCCGTCAGACATCATATCCCCGCCCGCCACCGGCAGATTCGTCAGCCCGCTTCCATCTCCCACAAACGCCGCCGCCGTAACCGTCCCAGTTGCCGTTATGTCGTTGTTAACAGTCAGCGCGCCTGCCATCACATCCCCAGAGACATCCACATAATCAGCATCGTGGTTATGTGTCGCTGAAGCAAAATCTCCGGTTGTCAGACCTCCAAGAGCCGCAGCATCAACGCTTGTCAACGCGGAGCCGTCTCCCGCAAATCCCGCCGCTGTCACCGTTCCCGTCGCCGTAATGTTATTGTTCACCATCAACGCGCCCGTCATCGGCACGCTTCCGTCGGACATCATGTCCCCGCCCGCCACCGGCAGGTTGGTCAGTCCGCTTCCATCCCCCACAAACGCCGCCGCCGTAACCGTCCCGGTAGCCGCAGTGATGTCAGCCGCCGTCACAAATCCGCCCTGCACCGTCAGCGCGCCCGTCATCGTGTCGCCCGACTTTGCCACTTTCGTGTTGTCCGTCGCGGTCACTCCCGTCAATCCGCTTCCATCCCCAACAAACGCCGCCGCAGTAACCGTCCCGGTAGCCGCAGTGATATCAGCCGCCGTCACAATCAATCCCTGCACCGTCAAAGCGCCTGTCATCGTGTCGCCCGATTTTGCCACTTTCGTGTTGTCCGTCGCGGTCACTCCCGTCAGTCCGCTTCCGTCTCCCGCAAATCCCGCCGCTGTTACTGTTCCCGTCGCCGTAATGTTATTGTTCACCGTCAACGCGCCTGTCATCGGCACGCTTCCGTCGGACATCATGTCCCCGCCCGCAACCGGCAGGTTGGTCAGTCCGCTTCCATCTCCAACAAACGCCGCTGCCGTAACCGTTCCGGTGGCTGTTATGTCATTGTTCACCGTCAACGCGCCTGTCATCGGCACGCTTCCGTCGGACATCATGTCCCCGCCCGCAACCGGTAGGTTGGTCAACATCGAACCATCCCCGATAAACGCCGCCGCTGTCACCGTCCCGGTAGCCGCAGTGATATCAGCCGCCGTCACAAATCCGCCCTGCACCGTCAGCGCGCCCGTAATCGTGTCGCCGGATACTTTAATATAAACTCCATCATGCCCGTGAGAAGCGGATGCGAAAGCCGACGCCGCCTGCCCGCCCAGCTTGCCCGCATTGAGAGACATCGCGGACGCCACAACCTGCTCGCGCGGCGTCAGCGTCTGTCCGCCGACGACCACTTCTAGAAACACATCAGTACCTTCCCAGTCGATTGCGGACAGGTCGCACCCGCCCGCCTCGGAACCGATGACATAGTTGAACCGGCCCCGCGAGACTGTCACCGCCTGCGGGTTGGTTGAGCACAACTGCGCCCCGCCAGACGCCGCGTCGAACAGCCGGAACTCCACCGTCGCCGGCCCGTTCATCGGCAGCCCGCTCTGGGTTATGTACCCCTGATAGTTAAGTTTCTGAGGCGTAGCGACAATTATCGCCGCCGTCAGCGCGAACGCCGCCGCCGCTATCGCCGCCGGAACATATCTCTTTGCTCTCATGTCCACACCTTCCACTTTTTTGACACAATTTCTATCATATTGCGAAACCGACAATTCGCAACGCTGCAATTAGATGATTTCAATAATTGTTCTCAATATGAAAATATGGTAAATCTAAACTGCCTCTTAGTCAAATAAATGCGGGGTGACAAGCATCACACAAATAGTTATATGCATGTCGAAAACAAATCCGGAAACGCTCCGATTCCACCGCTTCCAGACACATTATGCCTTGTTTGTATTGCAAAAATATCGCTGTATTTCAGCGTAAATCAAACTCTGCGGACAACTTGATCGACTCCAAGCTGTTTTCGGCGTCATCGTATCCGTTATACAAATCCAGTTTTACCCGCGTGTCTTTTCTGACATCGGCCACAATCGTAGCTCTGCCCACCGCGTCCCGATAGTCCGCCGTGTCCGGAACCCCGCTCTCCTGCGCGTAGAAAAGCTCCAAACGCGCCATGTCCATTATCTCGGTGTTCCCTGAAAATGTGAACCGCGATTTCGTCTGTTCGTAGTCCTCGAAAGTTATCCTGCCATATATTTTATATTTGTCGAAAAACAGGTCAGCGGCTGTGAAAAGCCCGGAAAGACGCCCCTCCGCTCCCGCCACCCTGTCCAACTTCCGCCTAGCGTCGTAATGCGCGTCAACCATCCCCGGCGAGAAATCCGCGTCGAAATCCCTGAACTCCGCCTTAAGCGACGCGTACCTAGTCAGCTTTCCCATCGCCCCCACCGCGAACCCCTCTCCATGATGCTTAATGTCCGCCGTCTCCGCGTATATCGTCGCCCTTCCGTTAGGCAGATAAATCTCCGCGTCCGCAGCGTACTCCCTGATCTCCGGCGACGAATCGTCCACCGCCGTGCATCCCAGACTGAACGGCCCGAAATTCCTCACCGCCCTGAAACCCTGAAGCCGGCTCCGGGTCGCAAAATACTTCACATAAGAATTCGACCCGTCAATGTCGATCTCAAAGCCCCTCTGCCTGTTCAACGGCACATGCCCCTTCATATTGCTCCTGTAATCCGACACCACGAACCCGCTGCCGAAAGTCAGCCCCTCTATCTCCCGGTATCTGACCGCCAGCCTCTTGCCGTTCGTGTATTCGATAGCGTCCACAACGAAGAAGTCATTGCCACTGTCCCTCACTTCGCCGCCCTTGTCAGCGGCAAGCGTAAGAATGAACGACGCCGTCAGCCCGCCCTTCACATACTCCGGACGCAACTGCGCGAAGTAAAGGTCTTTTTCATGCGACTGCGCGTATTTGCCCGCCTCGAACGTCAGCGTCTCCGGCTCCAGAACCTTCAATGCGTCCGCCCTGACTGAAAACGCCCCGAACGCCGCCGCGCAACACGCTAGCGCAACTGCCGCCATCGCTATCTTTTTCATTCCGCTGTGTCTCCCGTTGCCATTTTTTTTCTTGTGAATCCGATTAGCCCGCATTTTTCTCGCGAAAATCCGGGTTAGAAGAAATACGTCCCCTTGAGCATCAGCGCGTTCGACGCGCTGACATCCGTCAGGAACAAACCCAAATCCGCCTTGTCCATGAACCCGTATTTGAACCCCAGCGTCAGCGTCTTCGCCGTGCCGAGGTAAAACGCCTTGTGATCATATTCGAGCGCGACGGACATCTTCTCCATCCGCGACGACTCATCCCTGTTGAACAGATACTCCGCGCCCCCCATGAATCCGAACCCGTCATCGTCGTCCGACAAATCCCCGGATTGCGCGTAAATCCCGAAATGCCCGATGAACCGTTCCTTGTAATCCCCCGTCGCCACCGCGAAAATCCTGTTCGCCTTCGCGTCATAGCTCTGCGACATTCCCCACGCCGTCGTCGTGTAATCCATAGAGAACATCTGCGCGCCCACTGCGTATCTCACTTCCCTGAATTCCTTCTTGAAGAACGCCGGCGGCTTGGTGTGCGGCAACCTGTACTTGAAAGAAAGCGCTGTGAGCGTCGCATCGGACGAAATATCGTCATCGCCCGTCGAGATATCTCTCGACACATAAGCCGCCGCAAGCTCGATGTCTCCCGACAGACCGTAGGAAACCGAAAAACCTGCGTCCGAAAAATTGTATCCCTCATTCGAGAAATCAGCGTAAACAAGGCCGACAGCGCCCCTTCCGCCCGGAAGCGTGTTCGCCGACGGCGTCAGCGCCAGACCCGAAAGCCCGTAAGCTGCGATCCCGCGAGTCCCGATCAAACCGGCGTCTCTCGCCCCCTTGCCCTTAGCCTTTTCAGGCTCCTTAGTCTTCGCGGGTTCCGGAGCCTTCTTCGCCGCGTCAGGAGCCTTGCCCGCTTCCGCCCCGCTTGCCGCCGGCGGAGTTCCATCCGTAGCCTTCGCCGCATCGTCTCTTCTTGCGGAGCGAGACCTCGTTCCGGCCGCCGGTTCATCCGCCGCCGGAGCCGCAGGTTCTTGAACCGGAGCAGGAGCAGCGGCAGCCTCGTCCCCGGCGTCTTTTTTCCTCATCGTTATCGTCCGCTCTTCCACCACTGCGGCTTTTTTGACGCGCACCGCGATGTCCATCTCCCGCGCGTCACCCTCCACAAGCTCGCAATATGAAAAAAGCTCCTTCACCCGAACCACCTTCAACCTGCCCACAATCGCCCCGCTCCTTCGCGTCTCAAACTCGTCCCCCGCGCTCACTCCCTTGTTCGACCCGGCGTACATCATTATCGTCCCGTCTTCCAGCGCGATGTTCACCCTCGCGCTAACCTCCTGCGCCACGGCTTGAGGCGACCCGAATCCAACCGCTGCGGCAACCGCCAGCGCCGCCGCCGCCAGCGCAATCAGTTTCGTCCCTTTCATATCTCCGCCTCCGTCCCGTCCGCGCCGAATCTCTCCATACATTAATAGCGCTTCCGATTTTCGGAAACCAATTATATCACGCAAAACTCAAACCAACAAACAATACCCGCCTCCCGCCGATTTTGCCGGGAAGAACAAGCAAATCAAGAAATGGAAGAATGCGCGGAAAGCCAGCTGAGACACATTCCTTTAAAAGCACATGTGTTCCATGCTTTTTTGGTCTTTCGTCTTCAAGCGCCTGAGGAGCTTTTTCAGACGGTGTCGCAGCGTTCCGCGATGAAGTTTTTATATCCGTCGATTTCCGATTTGATTCTAGCCGCGTCCCAGCCGAGTTTTTCGCCGAGGTAGTCGGCGGCTTTCACCGCGCCGTCCAGCCCCTGACCGAAAAGCTTGTGAGTCCCGGTTCGAGCCATCGCGTCTGAAAGAGTCGCGCAATGCTCGGTTTTGAAAGAGAAGAGCAAGGCGCACAGCGGCTGCGAGTCGGGCTGCGGGACGATTTTATCCAAATCGCGAGGCTCTTTGGCAAGTTCGAGGACGCCCGCGTGCCTTGCGCCGTAGCGTCTTGCGACGTTTTCCAGCGTCACGGGATCGATGTCCGGCCATGCGGCGCGAAGCCTTGCGGAGCAATCGTCCATGCAGCCCTCGATCTCGCCTCCGGGGTATCTGTCCTTGTGAGTCGTGGCGTATTTTGCTCCGGGTTTGAGTTTGGCGAGGATGCCTTTGGTGGCGACCTCCGCCAGATGCCGGGCCGGGCCGAGCTTGCCGCTGACTGACACGGTGTTGGGCGATTTGCCGCTCCATTGTATGAGGTCTCGACGGGAGACGGCTTTCGGGTCAGTCTTGCCCGGCTGTCGCAGCAACGGCCTCACCCGCGTGTAATATATGTCCTTTTCCGGGTCGCGCGAGTATTCAGGGAACCGGCTCTTGGTCTTCGCCGTTATCTCGTCGATGTCCGCCTTGAAGTTTCGGTTGTGGTTTATTCCGTCGCCGACCTCGACATCGCGCTCGGTAGTGCCGATCAGCAATCTATCCCCGCCTTTCGAAATAAGGAAGAGAATCTTCTTGTCTATCCAGAACGCGTAAGCCTCCGTGAGGTCGGGGGACTTCAGGAAGCGCGGGGAAACGATGTGGGAGCCGGACACTTTGCGGATAAGCTCGCGGCCCTCGCCGATGCCGGCTTTTTCGAGCGTGCGGTCTATGAGAACGCCGGTCGAGTTCACGACTATCTTGGGTCGGCACGAGAAGACTTCGCCCGTTAGCGCGTCCCTGATGCCGACTTTCGTCACCCGGCCGTCCGTCGCGGTCTCGAACTTTTCGGCGACAGCGTGGTTGGCAGCCTCCGCCGCGATCCCCGTGTCTCGAGCGTATCTCTCCGCAGACAGGATGTTCTCGATAACCAACCGTTCGACGTCCTCAATCTTGCAGTCCGTGAACCTGAATCCGCCCACAAGCTTGTCCGGGTTCAACTGCGGGGCTATCTTCAGCATCTGCGCTTTTTTAAATTTTTTATAGCCGATTTTATCCTTGTTCGGCGGAAACCCTTTCATTATCAGGCCGAGAGCGGCGAACACTTTATAGAGTATCATCCCGGCCTGCATCATCCACATCCCGGCTCCGAAATAGCCGCCGACGGTGATGGGCATGCAGGGAACGCGCGGGATGCAGAAATCGAACGTCGTGCCGTCGCCCTTATAGACGGGCATGTAGAAGTTCAGGTGGCGGACGAGATGGGGAGCGTTGACGCTGAGCAACTCGCGCTCCGTGAGGGACTCGAAGACCAGCGGCCAGTCCGCCAGCGCCATCAGATATCTGAAGCCGCCGTGCGCCATCTCCGTCGAGCCTGCGCTGACATCCCAACCGAAGTCCCGGCTCTCCACAAGCTGGGCGGAAAGGCCGTTGCGCGCGCACTCGCGGAATATGGCCGAGCCTACTATCCCTCCGCCCACTATCAGGACGTCAGGCTCCGAGAGTATCCTGTTGCGCTGTGTCATCACAAGCCTCCTTTTGTCGCGGGGGGGGAAGGAAGAGATATCCGCGCGCCCGCGCCGCCGTCTAAATTATAGTAAAATTCTCTCGCATATTCCTTATAGCCCGCAAAGAAGTTATCTGTCGCGCTCCCTCGAGCGAAGGGCGTTGATTGTTTGAGGCTCTTTGGGGAATGATTCTTGAGTAATGCCCGCTAGCAGGGAAATCTCAGACAAACAAACCACCCACTATTGCCGTATGTTTGCCGTTTGATTTGTTGGGGCGGCATTTTAAATTGATAAATAACAAGCATGAAGAAAAGCAAAATACAGATTAGAGGCCGACGAAATGCGGCACGGCTTAAATATAACGGCAACGTCAATCGGAATAATTGCCGATATAAATTTAAAATAATTCACAAAACGGCAATAGCGCCGTATTGAGCTTTGCGACACAGGCAACAAACGGCTCTTTTGCCGTTAGAACATTATATAAAGGGTGGAAATTGCGGCTTGACTGCCGTATTTTGCTGTTTATTTATTTTCTCGTTTATCTATAATACTGTTTGTTGCAGTAGTGAATTTAGTCTGATACAACGGACAAAACAGGTCAGATAGAGCATTAGTCAGGGAATGTCAGACGGAATTATACGGCAATAAAAACACCGAAAAAATGCCGAATAAGGCAATGTATAAGGAAGGAATAAAAATGAAAGACTATGCGTTGAAGGTTTTCGAGCAAGTGAAAACGAAGAACCCCGGCGAGGTGGAGTTTCATCAGGCAGTCGAGGAAGTGCTGGAGTCGCTTGAGCCGATGCTGAAGAAGAACCCGGTGTATCAGGATATGGCGATACTTGAACGGATAGTGGAGCCGGAAAGAGTCTTGATGTTCCGTGTGCCGTGGCTGGATGACAGCGGCAAGGTGCAGGTGAACAGGGGATTCAGGGTGCAGTTCAACAGCGCGATCGGGCCGTACAAGGGCGGGTTGCGGTTCCACCCGTCGGTAAACCTGAGCATATTGAAGTTTCTCGGATTCGAGCAGATATTCAAGAACAGCCTGACGACGCTGCCGATGGGCGGAGGCAAGGGCGGCTCGGACTTCGACCCGAAAGGCAAGTCCGACCTTGAGGTAATGCGCTTCTGCCAGTCGTTCATGAGCGAGTTGTTCAGGCATGTTGGCGCTGACACCGACGTGCCCGCCGGAGACATCGGCGTGGGAGGCCGCGAAATCGGCTTCATGTTCGGGCAGTACAAGAAGCTGCGCAACGAAGTGACGGGCGTGCTCACGGGCAAGGGCGTCAACTGGGGCGGAAGCCTAATCCGCCCGGAGGCCACCGGATACGGGCTGGTCTTTTTCGCAGAGGAGATGCTCAAGACGCGCGGCGAAAGCTTCGAAGGAAAAACAGTCGCTATCAGCGGCTCCGGCAACGTCGCCCAGTTCGCCGCCAAGAAATCCGTCGAGCTTGGCGCGAAGGTCGTCTGCTTCTCGGATTCCTGCGGCTGGATATGCGATCCCAACGGAATCGACGGCGAGAAGCTCGACTACATGATGGAGCTTAAGAACATCAAACGCGGCAGGATTAAAGAGTTCGCCGACGAGTTCTCATGCAGCTATTCGGACGCCGGGAACGTGTGGGACGTCAAATGCGACATCGCTCTCCCGTGCGCCACTCAGAACGAGGTGAGCGGAGCGGACGCGAAGAAGCTGGTGAAGAACGGCTGTGTCTGCGTCGCCGAAGGCGCGAACATGCCGTGCTCGCCGGAAGCGGTGAAGGTGTTTCTCGAAAACAAAGTTCTGTTCGGGCCGGGCAAAGCCGCCAACGCGGGCGGAGTCGCAACGAGCGGACTTGAAATGGCACAGAACAGCATGCGCCTGAACTGGCCCTCGGAAGAGGTCGAGAACAGGCTGCGCGGCATTATGAAACGCATACACGAATCCTGCGTCGAGGCTAACGACGAATTCGGATTCAAAGACAACTACGTGGTCGGCGCCAACATAGCCGGATTCAAGAAGGTGGCCGACGCAATGCTCGACCTCGGCGTCATCTAATCCCGAACCCGAAGGCGAGTCGCCGCTAAAACCGCCGGCGCGGGAAGCTCTCTTTCCGCGCCGGTTTTTTTGTCGCGTCCGAATCCTAACAACATGAGCGCGGCGGAGCGAAGGCGCGAACGCGCCCGCTCCGCAGCGCGCAAGGAGAAGTTTTGAAAGGGATTTTAAGGGAAAACTTTTTCAAAAGTTTTCCCTTAACAGCATTTAAAGCGCCTCCGGCGGTTCAAGGAAACTTTGAAAAGTTTCCTTGAAAATCCTTCAAACTTTTTTCCTTGTGCGTCGGGAAGGGACGCTGACGCGTCCCTTCCCGACGCTCCTGTAATAATGTTTAAGAAGAAGATTCCACTGTAAGCCCTTTCCCAATATCTTTTGCCATGTCACGCGCCAAAGGCGGAAGCGAAGCTCCGCATTCGGCGCTAGCGTGAAACGTTTTGAAAGGGATTTTAAGGGAAAACTTTTTCAAAAGTTTTCCCTTAACCGCCCTTTTAGCCGCCATCTTTGCCGCCTTTGCGTTGTCGCCGTAAAGACACAGCGCCGGGCAGCCAGACAAGCGCGATTGCGAGAGCTAGAAAAGCGAAGTTGCCGTAGCCGAGAGAAACGCCGAAGGGGGCAAGAGCGGCCGCCGCAAGATTCTGCGCCCCCGGAGCCGCCTCCCATATCCGCTCAGGCATAAATCTGTCCGCGCCGACAATGTTCACCGCGAGGGAAACCGCGGACGCGGCGGCGAACGCGGCCCGCGCGGCGGGCCGCTTCATGTCCAGCCCTGTCAGCGCAACGACAAGGAACGGAAGCAGCGGAGTCATGAAACGCGCGCTGTAAGCGTCGAACCAGCCGACGCCGGTGTTGATGAACAGCAACGCGGCGGCCATCGCCGCGAACGCCGCGCCCGCGCGCGGGTCCGACTTCGAGCGCCGCCGGAACGCAACCGCCGCCAGAATCGCCGGCGGGAACGTTATGACGAATCCCCATCCGTCGCGGTTGATTCCGAACAGCAGAACGACGAGCCGCTTCAGGCCTTCCGGGCTGGGGGCCGACACGCCGAAGAATCCGCTCGAATGGTACTGCCCGAACAGGGCGGCGTATTTGTAAGAGAGCGGCCACGGCGCGCCGAAAGCCGCGTCGTGATACAGGAGCAGCGCGGCTATCGGCACGGCGAACCCCGCCGCCGACGGGAACGCCGCGCGGCGTCCGAACGAAGCGCCGTAAACAATCAGGCACGCGGCGGGAGCCGCCGCGTAGTAGTCGCTCGCCGCCGCCGCTCCGGCCAGCAGGCCGCCCAGCGCCGCCGCCCCTGCCCCTCCTCCTCGCTTCAATCCTGTCATGCTCGCAAATGACGCATACAGGCAGAACGCCGTCAGTGACGACGAGAAAAAGATGCTGCCATAGAACAAGGCGGGAGAGCCAATGCCGTAAAGAAGCGCGAGAGCCACCCTTCCGCCCTCCCCGGCCCACGACGCCGGCGCGCTCCGGTATATCAACAGCGACGTCGCCGCCGCGCACAGGCCGGACACCATCAGGCTGACGATGAACATCCGCCACGGCATCGGCAACCCCGCCGCCCGCGCCGCCGCGTACGCCGGAACCGCAACGAACGACCCCAGCGGAGCCTTGTCGCTCAGCACGGCCACCCGCCCGTCGTCCCGCTTCACTATCGCGTAATCCCTCATCTTCCAGCCGTCAGAAGTAACCTCCGGCAGAATGTCCGTAATCTCAAAGCTGCCGCGTTCGGCCAGCGCCACAGTCAGGCTGAACCGGGACGCGTCGTTAGTCGTCATGTAGAAATTAGTGAAAAAAGCGCACGCGACAAAAACGGACAGGAACACTTTGAGGCCATTGCCGCGCGCCGCGTTTGCGTTCATATCAGCCATCTCGAAGCCGCGCCGGGCGGCTCACCTGTTGCTCTCGGCGATGAGAAGTTCAAGTTTTCTGAGAGCGGAGCCGGAGTCGATGCTTTCAGCGGCGGCGCGGATGCCGTCGGCGAAGTTCCTCGCGCGCCCGGCCACAATCAGGGCCGCCGCCGCATTCAACAAAACGACATCTCTCTTGGCCCCCTTGGCGCCCCGCAGAACGTTCAGCGCTATCTCCGCGTTCGACGGCGCGTCCCCGCCCCTTATCGCCGCCGGAGTCGCCCGCCTCATCCCGAAATCCTCCGGCTTGATCTCGTACGTCCTCACGCGCCCGCCCTTCAACTCGGAGACCCGCGTCTCCCCCGTTATCGTTATCTCGTCGTAACTGTGAGAACCGTGAACCACCATCGCCGCGCGCGCCCCGAGGTTCTTCAGAACCCGCGCCATCGTCTCCGTCAGTTCCGGCTTGTACACCCCCAGCGCCTGCACGTTCGCCCCGGCGGGATTCGTCAGCGGCCCCAGCACGTTGAATATCGTCCTCACCCCTATCTCCCGTCTCGGCCCGATCGCGTGCTTCATCGCGCTGTGAAACAACGGCGCGAACATGAACCCGATTCCCACCCGCTCGACGCAGTCCTTCACCCGCTCCGGCGGCAGATCGATGTTCACCCCAAGAGCCTGCACGACGTCCGCGCTCCCGCACCTGCTGGACACCGACCTGTTGCCGTGCTTGGCCACCGTCACCCCGGCTCCCGCCGCCACGAACGCCGTCGCCGTCGATATATTAAACGTGTTCGTTCCGTCCCCGCCCGTGCCGCACGTGTCGAGAATCGTTTCCTGATCAATATTGATATCTTCCCGGTCGATGTTGACGAGAGAAGTGCGCCTGACATTCAGTTTGAGAGCCTTTTCGCGCATCGCCTCCGCGCAGCCCGTAATCTCGTCTATAGTCTCGCCCTTCATGCGCAGCGCCGTGATAAGGCAAGCGATCTGAGCCGGAGTCGCCCCGCCGCTCATTATCTCCTCCATCGCCGCGCGCGCCTCCGCCCGCGTCAGATTCTTCCCTTCCACCGCCTTCTTTATCGCTTCCTTAATCATCACGTTCAGCCCCCGGCCGGATTTTCCCGAATTCTACAACAACCGGCCCCGAACATCCAACACAAACAGCCACAAATGACAGCCCCGAACATCCCGCATCCATCCGGGAATCGCGGAAAGAATAGAAAGAAAGGACTACAGGAGAAAAAAGGGATAAAAAACGGATTCGTTGAGGAAATAAAAAGCGCCGGAGCGGGAATTTGTTCTACTCCGGCGCAATGTATCCGTCAATCGTTATCGCCCCTTCGGGCTGTTCAGCGCTTATCCGAAAGTTTCCTGCCTTTAAAGAAATCCTCCCACAGTTTGTCCGGCAGATCCGGGTTCAGCTTGAGGTTGGAAAACAGCTTCACGTGAACCAGATTGTTTCCCTCGTACTCCATCAAACCCGCGAACATGCTCGTCTTCGGATCTATGAATATATCCAGTTTGGAGACGCCCCTGCCGGCGGCGGCGGTCTTCGGCGTCATCGTCAGCTTGTAAATCTCCGCAGGGCGGTTGATGTTCTTTTTCATCGTCAGCACGCCGGTTTCCGTGTTGATCTCGAAGTCCTCTTTGACATAAAGCGGGACTTTTGACACCGCGATATTGCTGTTGTCGAAGAACGACTGGTAGCGCGCTATGGTCTTGCCGATTGCAATGTCCGGAATCTCGAACCCGCGCAGGTCGCGGATCTCGTCCGGCTTCTTGTGATAAACCTCTTTGCGCGACGCGATCATGAGAAGCTTGAGAGTCGCTTTCCACTGTATCGCTATCGGCATCTTCGCAAACTCGGAATTGCTCAGGTACGGGAATACTATGTATACGTTCTGAGAGTCCTTGTGGCCGAAGTTGAACGTTGTGCCGTCCGTATACGCCAGCATGTACGACACGCCCTTGTCGATAATCGAGCCGCTCTCGAAGTCCTCATTCAGCGAAACGCGGTATTTCAACAGCGTCTTGCCCGGTTTCCTGAACCGTATCTGAAACACGTTGTAGTCCCAGTCCGGTTTGTCATCCTCTTTGGCGTACTCGGGAAAATTCTTGATGAACGTCTTTGTCCTCTGCGCGTAAGAGAACAGGTCGCACGAGTACGATTTCACGTCGTTGTCCCACTTCTCCACCACGCCCTTCCACAACTGATCCGCTGTCGGCTCCGCCGCTTCGGCAGGGCGCGCCGCGAACGCCGCCAACGCGAAGATCGCGCAGACCAACATGCTCGAAATCCAGCTTCTCTTTCTCATGATGCCTCCGTCCCCGTTTGTATTTTTCCGGCCTTTTTTCATCCGCGCCTCCGGCGGCCCAGCCGCCACGCCGCGCGATTTTGAATTCTACCCGCAATACGGTTCCTTTTTAAAGATTTTTTTCAAAATTGCCGCGCCCAATCGACTCACCCCCCCCAAACCCTCTCCCAATCCGACCAGCCGAACTGCTTCTTTCCTCCTCGCGGCATCCCTCGTTCGTTCTACATCCTTCTATGCGCTCAATGCATAAAACTCTTACATCTTTCGATAACAAAACGCCTGAGATGTCCGAATCAACCGCCGAATTCACTGAAAGAATTGAAATTATCAATCTGTTTTATTATCCTTTCTAGGCGCGCCGGGCGGCGCGAAAGCCGACAACACGGGATGGAACACGAACGTGGCTTACATAACATTCGACACTGATAAATGCAAAGGCTGCGGCGTCTGCGCCGACAACTGCCCCCAGAGCCTCATATCGATGGATGAGGAACGTATGAACGCGCTGGGCTACCGGCCCGCCGTCTTCGTCGACCCGGAAGGCCTTTGCAAGGGCTGCAAAATCTGCGCGGAAATGTGCCCGGACATCTGCATCGAAGTGTACAAATAACGCGCGCGACGGAGTTGAACTATGGCGCTCACACTGACTAAAGGCAACGAGGCGATCGCCGAAGGCGCTATCCACGCCGGTTGCAGGTTCTATTTCGGATACCCCATCACTCCCCAGAACGATATACCTGAATATCTCGCGCGCGAGATGCCAAAAATCGGCGGCACTTTCATTCAAGCCGAAAGCGAAATAGCCTCCATCAACATGGTGCTCGGAGCGGCAGCGGCGGGCGCGCGCGTCATGACTTCCTCCTCCGGCCCCGGCGTCTCCCTCATGCAGGAAGGCATTTCCTATCTGGCCGGCTCAGAGCTTCCAGCGCTCGTCGTCTATATCTCCCGCATCGGCCCCGGACTCGGCGGCATCGCCCCCACTCAGGGCGACTATAAACAGGTCACTTCCGGCGGCGGCCACGGCGACTACTACACCATCGTTCTCGCCCCGGCTTCCGTTCAGGAGATGTTCTCTCTCACCATCAAGGCGTTCGAACTGGCGGACAAATACCGCAACCCGGCGGTCCTCCTGTGCGACGCCATCCTAGGCCAGATGAAAGAGCCGGTCGAGATCGGCCCTCGCCCCGACTTCAAAGATATCTCCCTGCCGGACAAACCTTGGGCGCTCAACGGAAACGCGGGCCGCAAATCCAACCTCATCAAGTCTCTCTACCTCGGCGACGGCGAGATGGAAGTCCAAAACTGGATGCTGTTTGACAAATATAACAAGATGAAACAGGAAGACACATATTTCGAGACGACGGACGTGGACGACGCGGAGCTTCTGGTGGTCGCGTTCGGCTCCTGCTCCCGGATGGCGCAGACGGGCATCGATATGGCGCGCGAGCAGGGCATGAAAGTCGGAATGCTCCGCCCGATCTCGTTGTTCCCGTTCCCTGAGAAAGCGGTGGCCGAGCTTTCAGCCCGCATCCCGAAAGTCCTCGTCGTCGAGATGAACACCGGGCAGATGTACAAGGACGTGAAAGTGAATCTGGACCGAGCGGCGGACATTCATCTGTACGCCCGGCCCGGCGGCGGCCTGCCCACTCCGGACGACGTGCTCGAAGAGATCAAGAAAATTTACTGACGCGGCCCGCAAAGATTGGATGGCTGATATGAGCGAAATCATTACCCCGGCGACGGACCCGAAAAAAATCATGGGGCGGCCCAAGTGCCTCAACGACGTCACGTTCCACTTCTGCCCCGGATGCAACCACGGCAACGTCCACAAGATGATTGGCGAAGCTATTGACGAATACGGGATTCAGGACAGGACGATAGGAGTGGCAGGAGTAGGCTGCGGCGTGTTTCTCTATAACTATGTCGATGTGGATGTGTTGGAGGCCCCGCACGGACGCGCCTGCGCCGAAGCCACCGGCATCAACCGCGTTCACCCGGACAAAATCATCTTCACCTATCAGGGCGACGGAGATCTGGCCGCCATCGGGCTGGCCGAGACCGTCCACACCGCCAACAGGGGTGAAAACATCACTGTCATCTTCGTCAACAACACAGTGTACGGAATGACCGGCGGGCAGATGGCCCCCACAACTCTGCTAGGCCAGAAGTCCACAACGTCCCCGTACGGACGCGAGTTCATGGGCGACGGATATCCCATCAAGATGTGCGAAATGCTCGCCACGCTCGAAGGAACCGCCTTCGTCGCCCGCGTCGCATGCGACACCCCGAAAAATCTGATGACCGCAAAAAAGGCCATCAAAAAAGCTTTCAAAATGCAGATAGACCAGATGGGATTCTCATTCGTCGAAATCCTGTCCACCTGCCCCACCAACTGGGGCATGACTCCGCAACAGGCATACAAGAGGGTCGCCGCCGAGATGATTCCTTATTTCCCTCTCGGCATTTTCAAGGAAAGAACCACAGCCGACTACATGTGACTCGAGCCGGCGTCAGGGGAGAATAGCGCGATGTACTACGATGTGATGATGGCGGGTTTCGGCGGTCAGGGAATTCTGATGATAGGAGACCTGCTGGCCCTAACCGCGATGAACGAAGGCCGCCATACGACTTGGATGCCGTCCTACGGCGTCGAGATGCGCGGCGGCACGGCAAACTGCACTGTGGTCATCTCCGACAAACGCATCGGCTCCCCCATAACCGCCCGGCCTCACTCGGCCGTCATCATGTCAAAACCCGCGCTCCAAAAATTCGCTCCGCGCGTGCGCCCCGGCGGCGTATTGGTCGCCAACGCCTCTTTCATGAAACCTGAAGACGCGGGCCGCGACGACCTCCAGTCCGTCTTCATCCCCGCTGTCGATCTGGCGACCGAACTTGGAAACGAGCGCACTGCCAGCATGATCGCCCTCGGAGCCTACATCGAGAAAACAGGCGTCGTCACGCTCGAAGACGCAGTCGCCGCCCTCGATTCCACTCTGCCCGAAAAAAGAAAAAAACTCCTTCCCATAAACGTCGCCGCCCTCGAACGGGGACGCGACTTCGTCCGCAACGGAAAATAACGCCCCCGAACCCGGAGCGTGCGGATTGAACAGCGACAGAATTGAAATCCTCACCGACTCGCCCGTCGCCCACGGCCCGGTCGTCTACTGGATGAGCCGCGACCAGCGCGCCGCCGACAACTGGGCGCTGCTCCGCGCTCAGGAAATCGCCCTCGAAACCCGCTCTCCACTCGCCGTCGCGTTCTGCCTCGTCCCCTCCTTCCTCGGCGCGTCGCCCGCGCATTTCTCTTTCATGCTGGACGGATTGCGCGAGACCGAGTCCGATCTTCAAAAAAAATCCATCCCCTTCTTCCTGCTGCGCGGCGAGCCGGAAACAGCCCTTCCCGCCTTCCTTGCTAAATGCGGCGCCCGCGCCCTCGTCGCCGACTTCGACCCGCTCAAAATTAAACGCCGCTGGAAATCGCTCGTCGCCAGAAATATCAACTTCCGACTCGAGGAAGTCGACGCCCACAACATCGTTCCCTGCCGCGCCGCGTCCCCAAAACTGGAATTCGCCGCGCGCACGATAAGACCGAAAATCAACCGCCTTCTGGACGGCTTTCTTACGGATTTCCCGGCCTTGAAGAAACACCCGTTCGCTTGGAATAAACCCGCGCCGCGCAACGAGTGGCCCCCCGCTCCGTCCGTCGGAGCAAAACCCTCCCGCCCCGCCCCCGGTTGCAAAGCGGCAAATAAAGCCCTCCGCGACTTCATCTCGCTCAGGCTCGACAGCTACGACGCCGACCGCAACAACCCCAACATCGACGGACAGTCCGGCCTCTCTCCCTACATCCACTTCGGACAACTCTCCGCCCAGCGCGCCGCGCTCGAAATCCGCGCATCAGGCTCCCCCGGCTCCGCCCCCTTGCTTGAAGAGCTTGTCATCCGCCGCGAGCTTGCCGACAACTTCTGCTTCTATAACGATAACTACGACTCCTTCGACGGATTCCATGCGTGGGCCAAGAAGACTCTCGACGAACATCGCGCAGACAAAAGGGAATACCTGTATTCGAGAGACGACCTTGAGGCGGCCGCCACTCATGACGAACTTTGGAACGCCGCCCAGCGGCAGATGGCCGCCGAGGGCAAGATGCACGGATTCATGCGCATGTACTGGTGCAAAAAAATCCTCGAATGGACCTCTTCCCCGGAAGAAGCCATGAGCGCCGCCATCTACCTCAACGATAAATACGAGCTTGACGGGCGCGACCCAAACGGATACGCCGGCATCGCTTGGAGCATCGGCGGCGTACACGACCGCGCATGGGGCGAACGCCCTGTCTTCGGCAAAATCAGATACATGAGCCACAACGGCTGCAAATCCAAATTCAACGTCAACGAATACATCCGCAATCATCAATAACCGCGCCTCCGGCGGCCAAAGAGAAACTTTTGAAAAAGTTTCTCTTTGGAATCTCTTCAAAACGTTTCACTGGTCGTCGGGAGCGAATCGCTTCCGCGCTTCCCTCCCGACGCCCCATGTAAAATCATTCCTGAGTCCCCCTGAAACTCAGATATTTATCGCGGCGAGCGGGACTTTGGAGTGCGGCGATTCATCGCCGCTTTTCCCAGCAATGTGAACCATCCCGGAGCCGGGAATTAATTCCCGGCTCTTGTCAGCGTTGATCGCGATTAAAGCGGCGATGAATCGCCGCACTCCAAAATCAATGCGCCTCGAGAAGATATTTGTTAAGTGAAACGGGGCTTTTTTAGGTTTTACCACTATATGAGTTTCAGGGGGAATCAGGAAATCATTTGGAAATAGATGCCACTGAAAAACCTTTCCCAATGTCTCTTCACTTGATACGCGCCGAAGGCGGAAGCGAAGCTCCGCATTCGGCGCTAGCGTGAAATTTTTTGAAAGGGATTTTAAGGGAAAACTTTTTCAAAAGTTTTCCCTTAACTCCCCTCCTCCTTCAAAAAGCCGGAGAAGGGTCGCCTTTGCCTTCACGGATGATGACAGGCTCGTCTCCCTGAGTGAAATCTATTATCGTGGAAAGTTCATAGGGGATGATTCCGGCGTCTATGACGAAGTCGAGAGCGTGTCCGATGCTGTCGTTGATGTCGGACGGATCGTCCATGTATTCTCGTCCGCTGTTCATGGCGGTAGTTCCGATTATAGGGTTGCCCAGTTCGCTTATTATCGCTTGGCTGACGACGTTGTCAGGGACGCGGATGCCGACGGTTTTGCGGGGAGTCATGACGAGGCGCGGCACTTCGCGCGTGGCTTGCAGGATGAACGTGAACGGGCCGGGAGTGAGTTTTCTCATAATCCTGTACGCGCCGTCCGGCACGAGCGCGTAGCGGCTGATGTCTTTGAGGTCCGAGCAAAGGAAAGTGAGCGGCTTCTTTTTTTTGTGAGGTTTCAGAGTATAGATGCGCTCGATGGCTTTTTTGCTCATCAGCGACGCGCCTATGCCGTAAGTGGTGTCCGTGGGGTAAGCGACGAGTCCGTCGTCCCTGAGGGCGGATACCGCGAACGACACCAGCCTCGGCTGCGGATGATCGGGGCTTAATTCAATGATTCTAGCCATGCCTTGAGATGCCTCCCCCGCCGCGCGGAGTTCATTTCCCCTGCTCGCCGCCATCCGCCGGTTTGGCGGAAAGTTCTTCCACGCGCTTGAGAAGAAGGTCTCGCTCTTCCTCGGCGGACTTGAGGCTCGATCGCAGGTCGCGAAGGTTTTTGCCTGCGCGGAATTTGCCCGGAAGATCGAGAAGAGCCATAGCCGCCATGCCGATGGCGAGCGCAAACAGCGCGATGTGCGCTACCGATGTTTCAGGCCGCGCCATCCAGAACACGTTCACCTCCGCCTTTTCCGGGTTGCTCAGCACGAAAAGAAGTGTCAACGCCAGAATAGCCACAAGCCCGGCCAGTTTGATTTTGCTCATGTTTCACCCCTCGATGAATTCTTCGACAAGAGCGTTGAAGTTCCCCGGAGTCTCGATGTTCGGCGAATGCCCGCAGAAAGGAAATATGTGAAGTTTGGAGCCGGGGACTTTTATCGCGGAGGTCAAAGAAGATATGGCGTAAATGCCCGGATCGAGCGCGCCGTGGACGACGAGCGTGGGCGACTTAATGCGCCCGATTCTCTCTCTCGCGTCGAACTGCGCTATTTCGTCCATATATGTCGCGGTGGTTTCGAAAAATTTGTTCGTGAACATGAACGGGTTTTCGCGCAGATAGTATCTCATCACGTCCGGGGAGCTGCGCATTCCAAACGCGCCGATGTTGAACGCGAAAACTCCGCCGACGAGTCTGCGCTGCCTGTCGTTCATGAATCTGCCGAGGGTAGGCATGAGTTTCAGGCCGATGTAAGTGCCGCTGCTCTCTTTTATGGAGGATGTTCCGGAGACGATTATCAGCTTGTCCACCATTTCGCCGAATCTGGCGGCGAAGTCGAACCCGATCATAGTCCCCAGAGAATGGCCCATGAGGATGAACTTGCGGATGCCGAGAACCTTGGCGAGCGCCTTGACGTCCAGCACCGAGCGGTCGATGGACATATTGGCTGTGGCCGGGCTGTGGCCGAACCCGCGCAGGTCGAACGTGACGCACCTGTAGCGGTTGCTGAAATATCGCACCTGATGGATAAACTCGTAGTGGTCGGCTCCGAGGCCGTGTATAAAAAGAATTGCTTGATCGCCCTCGCCCTTTTCCACGACGTGCAACCCAGTGGCCCCGGACGGCAATTCGGGGTCGGGAATCATTATCGTGCTGCTTTTCAGCATGGTTGAGCTTTGCATGGCGCGACTCCGACCGGAAAACCCCGCGAGGCGGCGGAAGCGCGTTCGTCCGCCAGCCTTTCGTCCGATCAGCTTAATAATATAGCCCATCGCGGAAAAAGTTGAAACACCCGGCTGCGAAGCTGCCGACGCGCCGCCCTTACGGAAAGCAGGCAGTTGAGAGCTTCGCGTTTGCCGCGCCGGAATTTTCGCTTCTCGCCGCTCCATTATTCGCCCCGAACTCGGTTGCATTTTGATTTTCATTTTGATAGAATGTGATTCTCTTGAAAGCGGCGGGAACGTCTTTTTTTATGTCCCGCGACAAATAGAAGAGAGATCATGCCAAAAACGAACGGCGACAGTTGTATACAGGTGAACGGTTCCGCGCGGCTGAAGGGCGAAGTAAAAATCAGCGGGAACAAGAACGCTGCGTTGCCTATTCTCGCCGCCGCCCTGCTCACCGAAGGCGATATAACCCTGAACAACATGCCCGACCTCAGCGACATCCGGCTGATGAGAACGGTGCTGAACGAACTCGGAGCGAAAACGACGTTCGACAACGGTGTCATGACGATAAACGCCCGCGACGTGAACAAGTACGAGACGCGGTTCGAGCTGATGAATCAGATGAGGGCGTCGATATACGTGATCGGGCCGTTGCTCGCGAGGTTCGGAGTGGCTAGGGCGCCGCTGCCGGGCGGATGCGCGATAGGCTCCCGCCCGGTCGATTTTCACATCAACGCTCTGGTCAGGATGGGCGCGACGCTGACGTTCGACCACGGCTCCATGGAGCTTCGTTGCGGCAAGCTGCGCGGTCAGAGAATATATCTTGATTTCCCTTCAGTGGGAGCAACAGCCAATATAATGATGGCCGCCGCGCTGGCCGAAGGAACCACCGTAATAGAGAACGCCGCAGAGGAGCCTCACATTCAGGACCTCGCTTGGTTTATCAAGTCCATCGGCGGCAGAGTCAACGGCGCCGGCACGAAAACGATATCTATTGAGGGAGTCGCCAAATTGCACGGAGCCTCCCATACCATGATACCTGACAACATCGAAGCAGGCACTTTCATGGCCGCTGCCGCGATCACCCGCGGAAACATCTCCGTCGAAGGCGTTCAGTTGAAAGACCTGCGCCCGATAATCGTAAAACTCATGGAATGCGGCGTCTCGATTAAAGAGCACAAGAACGCTCTCAAAGTGGTCGGCAGAAAAAAACTTGACCCTCTGAAAATAACCACCCTGCCCCACCCCGGTTTCCCCACAGACATGCAGCCGCAGATGATGGCTCTGCTGTCCACCGCCGAAGGGGTGAGCATAATAAAAGAAACCGTGTGGGAAAACAGGTTCATGCACGTTGCGGAGCTGGCGCGGATGGGCGCGAACGTCAACGTGCAGGGAAATACCTGCGTGATAATAGGAACGCCGCAGTTGAACGGGTCGAAGGTGGTGGCTACCGATTTGAGGGCGGGGGCGGCGCTTGTTCTGGCAGGGCTGGCATCCGAAGGCCCGACCACTGTATACAGAGCCGACCACATAGACAGGGGATATGAAAAATTCGAAGAAAAACTTCGCGGGCTTGGAGCGGATGTGACGCGGCCCGAATGACGAGCGTCCCGGCGAACGGTCGAGGCGCTATAAATATGATTATGAGCGCGAAACTCAAGAACGGCTGTTGCAAAAAAAACTGCGATGATATATATTTTGCGGGGCAGGTTTGTGAAATCAATCACAAATCCTCCCGCGCCGCGCGCGCCAACGACTGACAACCCCGGACATTCAGCCACGAAACGCGGCTCCGGGATGAAACTTGGAAACAAGACAGGGCGGAAAATGGAATCGGCCCGGCCACGCACGGAGACCCCGCGTCCGCAACGCGGCGGCCACACTACTATAAGTTCTCCGGCGTCAAAGTCGGTCTATTATAGATTTAATCTATAGAAATATCATACATAGGAGGTATGAGAAGAATGGATCTTGGTCAATACAAACAGATTGCAATCATCGGCGTTCCGTTTTTCGGCGTGCTGGCCCTTCTGTTCGCCGCGTACAAAGCGGCATGGGTCTCAAAGAAAGACGCCGGAACAGCCGAGATGCAACAGATCAGCGGTTACATACAAGAAGGAGCAATGGCGTTTCTGAAACGCGAGTACTCGACGCTGAGCATATTCGTGGTGTGCGTCGCGGCGCTGTTGCTTGCGCTCGGCATCAGGCAGGACGCGCCGTTTACGGCGGCCGCTTTCCTGTACGGAGCGTTCTCGTCGGCTCTCGCGGGCTACTTCGGAATGAAGATAGCCACTAAAGCCAACGTAAGGACAGCTCAGGGCGCGCGCACGGACCTGACGACCGCTCTCGGTATCGCCTTCTCAGGCGGCTCTGTCATGGGCATGTGCGTCGTCGGCCTCGGAGTCCTCGGTCTCGGAATTCTGTACCTCCTTTTCGGAGGGATGGAACACCCGATGGAGACGATCAGCGGATTCGGCCTCGGCGCCAGCTCGATAGCTCTCTTCGCCCGCGTGGGCGGCGGCATCTACACCAAGGCCGCCGATGTCGGCGCCGACCTCGTCGGCAAAGTCGAAGCCGGAATCCCCGAAGACGACGCCCGCAACCCCGCAGTCGTTGCCGACCTCGTCGGCGACAACGTGGGCGATGTGGCCGGAATGGGCGCGGACCTCTTCGAGTCCTACTGCGGCTCCATAATCGCCGCCATGGTTCTCGGATACACCATCACCAACGCCGGAGTGCGCGGCATCATGCTGCCCCTCATTCTCGCCTGCGTCGGCATCGTAGCCTCGATTCTCGGAACCTTCATCGTCAAGACCAAGGAAGGCGGAAACCCGCAGTCAGCCCTTAACAACGGCTCCTTCCTCGCCGGGATACTGATGATCGTCGGCTCTTACTTCACAATCAATCTTATCGTCGGCCCCGAAGGATTCGTGTTCGCCAGCGGCGCGAAATTTTCGAGCCTGCAGTTGTTCTTAGCCTGCATCAGCGGCCTTGTCGCCGGAACAGCCATCGGACTTCTCACCGAGTACTACACGGCCGAGTCCAAAGGCCCGGCTCAGGGCATCGCCCAGCAGTCGAAAGTCGGAACGGCCACTAACATCATCAGCGGCCTCTCCGTCGGCATGATGAGCACCGCCCTGCCGGTTGTCGTTCTGGCCATCGCCGTCATTCTGGCGTACGTGTTCGGCGGGATGTTCGGAATCGCTCTCGCCGGCCTCGGCATGCTGAGCACCACAGGCATCGTGCTCGCCGTAGACGCTTACGGCCCGATCGCGGACAACTCCGGCGGCATCGCGGAGATGACTCTCTCCGACCACCCCGAAGTCCGCAAACGCACAGACAAATTGGACGCTGTGGGCAACACCACTGCGGCCATCGGAAAAGGATTCGCAATCGGCTCGGCCGCTCTCACCGCGCTGGCCCTGTTCGGCGCCTTCACAGAAGTCGCCACCAAAGCCTCCGGCATCACGACCTCAATCGACATCATGAATCCTTACGTCACCGCCGGACTGCTCCTCGGCGCCATGCTCCCCTTCCTATTCTCTTCCATGGCCATGAAGGCCGTGGGCGACGCCGCGTTCGACATGATCGAAGAAGTCCGCAGACAGTTCAAAACCATCCCCGAACTCGCCGCCGTTCTGGCCATCTTCAAGAAAGAGGCCGCAGGCGAGAAAGTGTCCGACGCTGAAAAGAACAAAGCGTTCGACGCCGCGAAAGGCAAACCCGAATACGGCAAGTGCGTGGCCATCAGCACATCCGCCGCCATCAAGAGAATGGTCGTCCCCGGCCTCATCGCCGTGGCGTCCCCGCTCGTTATCGGCATCATCGGAAGGCTGATCGATCCGGCGCAACCCGCCGCGATGCTCGGCGGACTGCTCGCCGGCGTCACCTCCTCGGGCGTCCTCATGGCTATCTTCATGGCCAACACGGGCGGCGCTTGGGACAACGCCAAGAAGTTCATCGAAGCCGGCGGCGGCAACCTCGGCGGCAAAGGCTCCGACGCTCACAAAGCGGCGGTTGTCGGCGACACAGTCGGCGACCCCTTCAAAGACACGGCCGGCCCCTCCCTCAACATCCTCATCAAACTCATGGCCATCGTGTCTCTCGTGTTCGCTCCGTTCCTCTTCGGTTGAGAACCGGCGAACTCTGACATCGAAACAAAAAGCCTCCCCCTCTCGGGGAGGCTTTTTTTATCCCGAATCCTAATGAAAGATTCGGGTTTATTCTCTACTGCTTGCCCGCGACTCCCTCTCGATGGCCCCGGCATCCCTTGACTTATGAGCGCGGTGAATCTAATATCAAACTGACGAATAAATTTTGCCGACACGGAGCTAATATTTGGACGGCGCGGAAGAAATGAAATGTCCGGTTTGCGGACGAAAACTGTATCCGGACAGGCCGTCATGTTTATACTGCGACTACGAGCGACCTCTGGACGACAATGTAAAAACCCTGCTGAAGAAACGCCTCGTCGCAAAAAGTCTCGGCATGGAGGAGTCCGCTGCCGAAGAGGCTACGACGGTGGGCGGCGTGTGTCCGGCGTGCGGCCGGAAGATGAAGCCTGAAGCAAAGTTTTGCCCCGGCTGCGGCGCGCGCGCGGACGCTTCAGCCACTCCCGTCCCTGCCGCCGGTTCAGCCCCACCCGCCACGAAATCCGCCCCATCCATCGACCGCATCGATTGGAAATGGTCTTCCTCTCATCTATTCAATAAACCCGCCGAAGTCAAATTGTCCATCGGCAATATCCTCTGGACCGCCGGCATCTTCCTCGCCCTCGCCTCCACCCAACTCCCCTTCGGCGTCGTCCCGGAAGAAAGAACCATGCTCGGCTTGAAACCGCAATGGCCCGTCCCGTTCCCCGCAGAGCTTCTCATCCCGCTCATCGTCATCGCCGCGATGATTCCTCTATCAATTTTGAACTTCGTTTTCCCCGGCGGCATTCAAGGAAAATTCTTCAGGCGCGGGTTCGTCATCTTCTGGCTGCTGTTCATATTCCTCTTTCTCAAAGGGCTGTACACCGGCTCGTCGGGAACAATCTTCGCGGTAATCGCCGTCTTGGCCGTTTCGTTCGCGGGCAAACGTATGCGCGCGCGGCTAGACCTTTACGAACCATACTCCGCCGCCGCGCTACTGATGTGCTCCGTCACATTCCTGATATCATTGTCATTGCGCAACGAACTTCTCTCAAAAGCCGGCGCTGGGGTGTTCTCAGGCGGCGGGTTTCCCGCCCTCATTCTCGCCCTTGCCGCCATAATCGCGGGCAGCGTATTCAAAGCGGCGGAACTGCAGGAAGCAGGGACGGGCCGCGCCCGCTGACGCTCCGGTTTGCCTCCGCCCGGTTTTCTATTATGATATGATTGTCAACTCAAGGAGGACGCAATGTCAGAATACAAAATGGGATACATCGATATATACAAATCCGGCGCGGGCGAGTTCATGGGCGGCGCCCTCATCACCGACAGGCTCGGCATCCCCATCGAGTTCAGGCACACCGAACCCGTCTCTCCCACCAAAGTTCAGCAGATACTCTACGGCCGCGCGCTCGAAAAATTCGTCAAAACCGAAACGCTCGCCAAATGCCTCCTCGGCGACCTCAAAAACAAACCCGACCTGCTGGTGGTCGCCGACGCGGACTACTACCCGCTCACCCGCATGTTCAACTTCCCCTTCGTCCAACTCGGCAAAGCCGCCCGCGAGCCAATGGAAAAACACGGCGACTACGCCGAAGTCAGCGAAAGCGAGATACACCTTCAAGCCCTTTCACACCGCGAGCCGTTGCGCGTGCGCGTCGACCGCAAGAACGCCCCGACCATGCCAGCCATCAAATCCATCCTGACCGACGTGACCCGCACCATGGATGTGCTCGAACCTCTGTCCCGCGTTCAGGAAGCCCTGAAAGCTCTCGTCGCGGAAAAAATCTGACATGGCAAAAGATATAGACACTTTCGAGGTGGCCCTCTCTCCCGGCGTTGAATCGTCCGAGGCCGACATCGCCATCCCAACCCCCGCAGTCTCCGAACCCGAAGCCGCCGCGCTCGCCGTCCCCGCCTCAGTGGAATATCCGCTCGGCCCCTCCCGCGCCGCCACCGCCTCCCTCGAATTCCCCGCCGCCGTCCCCTCCCGAGACATCGACCTGCTCTCCGGCGTCGTCAAAAAAATCGCCTCCAAAGACGTCGCCTTCATCGCGGCGACCCTCATCAAAACCAAACCGCTGAAAGTCGATCTGCCACGCGTGTCAGAAAAGACGCACAGCATCCCGTGCGTCCCCCCGGACGGCATAAAGACCTTCCCCAGCCCATATCTGGACAACGCGCCGCAGAGCCGCGAGATGCTCAACATGAAACGCATCCCCTTCCCCGTCCTTTCCGAATTCATGAGCGAACTGGCGAAAAAGAACGGAACAGCGTACACTAATATAGTTTTCATCGGGGCGTTCGATCCCGTGCCGACCCATCTGGCGGAAAAACTCACCCTTGACACCGTGATGGGCGTTCTGAAATTCTATGTCAGGAAGGAGCCTCGGGGAGAAAGGCGTTTCGCCCGCGTCGTATATGGACGCCGGCGCGACAACCACGAAATCATCTCCGCCCTTTTCCCGGTGACTTGATATGGTGGCGATTCTTGTCGTTCTGATTATATTTAACGTGATTCTGGCGTCCGTGCTGATTAAGAAATGGATCGACAACGCCCCCGCCGCAGAGCCGCGCCCCAAACAACTTCGAGGCCGCGAAAAGCCCATCAATGAATTCTTCTCCTCCAACGAACCCGCCGCCACAGATGTCGAGGTGCGCGAAATCGCAGAACAATTGCTGGACAGAATAGACAGAAAAATCGACGTTCTCAAAGAGCTTATCCGGCAAGCGGACTCCCGGATAGCCACAATGGGCGGAGCGGCAAGAGAGCTTCCCGCCGCGACCCGTTCAAGGGATGACGCGGCGGACCTCGACGCCTCCGGCAGACGCGGCGCGGCGCGGCGCGGCCCCGCTTCCAGAGACGACTCACAATCCGGCGGCGTCGACAAACGCTCCCGCATCATCCAGCTTCACAGAAAAGGATTTTCTTCCACACAGATAGCTCAGGAAGTCCAGATGGGCCGCGGAGAAGTGGACCTCATCCTCAACGTCGAAGGCTTCGACCGCTAACTCCGCCCCGCGCCCATTTTCAAATCTTACCCAAGTGGCGCGCGGAACCCATTTCTACAAAAAACAGTCGCCCCGCATATACGAAGAACCCGAATCCATCGTTAGGATTCAAGTTCAATCATCGGCGTAATCGAGTTATGATTTGGAGCTTTCTCGAAAAAAAGCGGCAATAGCGGATTTGTTCATGCGGCCTTCGGCGACAGCAAGAACCATCTGCTCAAAAGCGACTTCATCAGCGGCAAAGTCAATATCATTCATAACGAGAAACACAAGCGAAGCGACGGCTCCGACACGCTTGTTTCCGTCAACAAAGGGATGATTCTTTACGATATGAAACAAATATGCGGCTGCCATCTCAAAAATGTCTTCGTGCAGAAACTTGTCTCCGAATGAAGCCGCAGGCATGGCAAGCGCCGACTCAAGAAGGCCGACATCCCTTATTCCAAGACTACCGCCGTATCTTGAGATCTGGTCTTCGTGAATCTGCAAAACTTCAGAAAAAGAAAGAAAAAGCGGCTCAGTCACGATGTCACTCCGCCAGCCGTTTTAGAGCGCGGCCATACCGGGTATTGACCGAATCAAGCGCATTTGTAAACTTCTCCCGCCGCTTCTTGTCGCGCACCGGAGAAATAATAAGCGCGTTTCCGTCCGTAGAAATCTCAAGCGGCGTATCCGCGTCTACCTTCAGCAATTCCAGAATCGCCTTGTCAATCACCAACGCTAGACTATTTCCGTGTTTCGTCAGAGTCTTTACCATATACGCCCCCAGTAATACATTGTACTAACAGTGTATCACCATGGCCGAAAAATAACAAGCCCGCCCGCCACCGACCAGACTTTCCAAGCTAGACACCCTACACCCTCTTTAACCCCTCCTGAACAACCTTCCCTAGAGCCTCGTTTTCCCTTTGTGCCTTTGTGCCTTTGTGCCTTTGTGGTTCAATATTATCTGCCTCTTTTGCGCCTTTTTGAACAATCTGAGGCAAAACTCAGAATTGGCGCTTTTGGACGAGGCTGATTGGCGTGTTTGGTGAAAATGGGTTCCCTCTTTCGAGGGATGACGGCGCTAAAAGAAGAAGAAATTCCGGCACAACAGGAATGATGGCTCACAAGATAAAAAAATGGCTTAGCCCGGGTTTTTCAGCGGCATTTATTAAATCCACCTCTATTGCCCTCAGACATTAAAAATCCATTATCAGGAAAATGATGTATGAACAAAATTATGAAACATAAAAATGAAATGCCCGCAATAATAGACAATATCAAGCAACATTTAAGACATATTGACAATTGTGCGTTATGCAGAATTGCCCATAAAAACTTGTTTTCTGCCAACATTCCGATTAAGCCCGAATCCTAACGACGGATTCGGGTTAAAGCTGTCTTGTTAGCATGGCGACTGCTTAGAATTATCCCGCTCTACAGCCAGATAGTTTCCCAGTACGAGGCATCCATGTAGGAGTTGAAGACGCTTGCGAGAAGCGCGATTGGTTTTTGCGGAATAAACGATTTTGAGGCGAGATTGTCGTTTATCGCAGTGAAATTATTTTTCAGCACGCCCACCTGAATTCTATTGGAATTGAGAAAACCGAGGGCGTTGTCGATTATATCTATTGATTCCCTCGCTTTTTCCGCGGAGCTTGCGTCGGCTTTGGACAACCCGCTGGTTTCAGCCGTGCTTGTTTTGAACCGCTCGACTATGAGGTCCTTCGCGTCCGGCCCGGTTTGAAAATACATGTCCCAGTCGCCGAGGAGTTCGCGGGATGAACTGATGATTTTTTCCGTTATGACAATCTGGAATTTCCCTTCTTCGATGTCCTTTTCGACGCTGGCGATGAAGTTTTCAGTGACTTTATCAACCCATACGCCTTGTTTATCCATATTAAAAGCGGCGCCCTTGCCGACTTTATCGATGACATCCGTATAATCCTTGTCCGGCATGGATGTTTCGTTGACTCCGACGACATAAAGCTCCGAGCCTGCGGATATCAGCGCGTCCGCGACGCTCTGCCTTAATTCTTCCGCTCCGGCTCCTTGTTGTGTATGGCTGGTTTTGGCATATCCTACGACGTCGAAGAAATCGTCTGAATACTCATCTGACAACATGACTGTCACTTTTGTGGCGTTTGGATCGAATTTATCTCCGAATCTAGCCATCGCTTGGTCAAGGGACACAAGCCCTTTTTCGATTCCGCCAGCGATGTTTCCAAGAACTTTGTCCACATCAGCTTGGAAACTGGCCGCGTCGGACCTGAAATCTGTGGACCCGTTGCTGTCTAGGCTGATTTCAAAGCTCTCAATTGCCATTCGCACATCGAACCCTTTGTCTTCCAGCGCCTTGAACATTTTCTCAGCGTCTTCCTTGATATGCGCGATGTCGTCAGACATGCTGCCCGAGCGGTCAACCACCCATAAAACATCTATACGCGGTTTAATCTCGGTAATCGTGTTTTCTTCCACTTCCACCAATTGTTCGATTTCTTCGATTTCCTGCGTTTCCTCAAACCTAGCAAGAGTGTGGCTTCCGTGAATGTTGTTTGTCAGCCCGATCCTTGTCGTTTCGGCCTGCATTGCGCTGATTTCCTTATTCATGATCTTGCGTTGCGCGTCAGTTAACGTGGCTTCATTTGACGCTCGCACAGCGACATTGCGGGCATGTGTCGCCATTTTGCTCTGCTCGCCGAGTCCCCAATCGCGCGCTCGTTGCCAGATCAGGCTCAAGTCCGTGTTTTCTCCAGACATCTCATAGCCCGTTCTAGCGGCGGAAATCTCCTCGGTCATCATGCGGGCCGCCTGTTGCAAGTTGGCGCTATTCAGCGATGTCCGATTAGTAAACGCTTTTATCATAGCGTTTTTTGAATCATTGGTTCCGGACGTGGCTGACTGCGCGGCGAGCAAGAACGAATTGCTACCCATGATTTTCATGTTTGACCGCCTTATTTTTGTTATATGGCAACTATACTTTTTCCCTATATCGGCATAATGGGCGAAAACTTTAGGTCTGAATAAATATTTTTTGCGTGTCATGTGGTTGTTCAGCGCCCTTTTCTCCGTCTAGCCCGCATTTTTCGCCAATGCGGCTTAGCAGAGAAAAGGGACTAGCGAGCAAAGCAATTGCAACGACGGCGCAAAGATAATTATTCCGGCAGCCGCCTTCTAATTCCTTTTTTGGGTTGTAACTCGTTTTGCCGCTATGAAGTCCGCCCGGAATCTCTTTCTCTATCGGCAAATCCGGGCGGAAAAATGTTCGCTCCCAAATCCCAACGACGGATTCTGATTACACTATTATGTTTGCTTTCTGATTCCCTCAAGCGCCTTCAACAATTCAGGAACCTTGTTTCCAATCGCGTCCCATAAGGTTTCTTCTTCAAGCCCGAAATAGAAATGAGCAAGCACATCTCTCAGCCCGGCGATTTTTCGCCATTCGATTTCGGGATGCCGGATCCTGACCTCTTCCGGAGCCTTTTTCGCCGCCTCGCCGAGAACTTCCAGATTTCGCAACACTGCGTCGTAAACAATCCCGCCGGAGAAAAAGTCTTTCTATCTACATTTCTTGTGTGCTCAATAATGTTGCGGCAGCAGGCCATCATGTCGTCGAGCCACATAGACCAGTCACGCGACATAAACAGCCTCCTTCTCCACAAAGGGCCTGACGCGGTCTCTTAATCCGCGCCGAGTTACAAGATCGACGCGACCGCCCAGCAAATCCTCAAGGTGAAACTTCAACTCCATATACTGATCGAAAGTCGGCGGTTCCTTGAAGTCCACAAGGACGTCGATGTCGCTATCTTGACGCGCCTCATCACGCGCGGCGGAGCCGAACAGCGCAAGCGCCACAATCCCGTGGCGTTCTTTCAGTTCAGCGTAGTTTTCTTCTAAATGCTTCAGTATCTCCGCCCTGCTCATGGCGCGCCTCCTATCAACTCCGATGATATTATAACACACATCCAGCGACACGGACTTCGCCTCCTGTCTCAGTCCGCCATTCTGCCGCGCGGAAAGCCCGCAATAAGGTCGACTTTCTTGAACAAATACGCGATTGTTCAAAATTCGCCATTAGGCTTCGGACGCTATAGTTCAGAACGGATGAAACGCGAGGCGCAAGGCGCGTCAGCGCCCGCCCTCCCTGTTATTTTGCTTCCGGGTATTCCGTCGCCAGCAAACGAAGAGGCGGCTCGTCTTCCTCAATGTCAGGGAAACGTCCTATCTGCTCGACAAACACGTTGTCCGCATGGTCGTCGTTCACAGACGACACTTCTCCGACAAGAATTTTGCCCGCGCCTTTTTCACAATAGAACCTGTGATAGAGGCCGCGATGGATGGTGACGCTTTCGCCGGGGACAATGCGGAGGGCGGTTCCGGCGGGCGCTGTCCGTCTGACGCCGTCGAGGCTGAGCGTCACATCGGTGTCCGCCGGGGCGCCGTCCGGCGCGCAGTTGCGGACTTCCATCAGCAGTATGCCGCCTGCGCGGTTGATAATGTCTTCCATTTTCGCGCGGTGGAAGTGCATGGGGGTCATCTGGCCTTCTTCAAGTATGAGGATTTTCTCGGCGTACGGTTTATCTGCGGCGGCTCCGTTCAAGCTGCCGTTCCGCAACGTAAAAAGAACAAGCCCGAAGTTTGCGAAATCTCCCCGCCCGAAGTCCGTCACGTCCCATCCGAGTTGGGCGTCGCGAATCTCGTCAGCCTCATGCCCCGCCCTCGCCCAATCCGCGGGCGTCCACCGGGAGAACGGCGGCAACGCAAACTGTTTCTCTTCGAGAAATCTTTCTGTCTCGGCGATAAGCCTATTGATATGCGATCTTTTCATATCCGGACTCCTGTCGACATCTTTGCGCAATTATATAATTGCGCTACGCGAAACGCGCTTAGTATCGGCGCGATGGCTGGTCGGATTTCGGAAAAGCGGGCATAGAGGGCCGCACAAGAAGCGTTCTTCGTTTTGCCGACATTTTCAATTAAGACCGATTCACCCGCCCGGATGACTAGGGAACATAGGGTGGGCGGCCCCGGATTCAATCGCGGACGCAACGGAAACCGTGCGGAAGATATCTGCCGCATGATATATAAGCGGTTATGCCTGTTCCCGGGCGCCTATATTCAGTGTATGTCTTATCAACTCCCGCGGCTCTATTGTATGCTCCGCCGCTAGCGCAATCAGTTTCGTCCCTTTCATAACTCCGCCGCCGTCCCGTTCGCGCCGAACCTCTTTATACATCTATAGCGCTTCCGATTTTCGCAAACCAATTATATCTCGCAAGCCCCAAACCAACAAACAATCCCATGGGCGCGTCGTAGCGCAGCGAACGCGCCCGACGCAAATCATCCCCGCCCGCCTCCCACCGCCGCTTTGACTCAAATAACACATGCCGTCGTTTGCTGTAACTAATGCGCGATCGGCAAAAACAAACTCTCAGAAATGTTTTCATAACAGTTTCGCATCTATTTCCTCAACTCGCCGAATAGGATTAAAAGAATGACCACTCAAGACAAAACAGCGAGCATGGCAAAAAAGCAAATTTTGAAGCCTTTTCAATTATTCAATGATTCTCGATAGGGCTTCCTTGTATTTTTCTATGGTATTATCGATAACATCCGGCGGAAGCTCAGGCGCGGGCGGCTTCTTATTCCAGCCCATGCTTTCCAAGTAATCGCGGACATACTGCTTGTCGAAACTGCGCTGAGGTCCTCCAGCCTGATACTCGTTTACCGGCCAAAACCTTGAAGAGTCCGGAGTAAAAGCTTCATCTATAAGAATCAACTCTCCTTCGGAAATTCCGAATTCGAATTTGGTGTCCGCTATGATAATGCCTCGACCGAACGCGTAGTCGGCGGCAAACGAGTACAGCTCAAGACTTATATCGCGAACCCGTTTTGCCATATTTTCACCGACTATTTGACACGCATCGTCGAAAGGAATATTTTCATCATGCTGCCCCGCCGGCGCTTTTGTCGAGGGAGTAAATATGGGTTCGGCCAGTTTTTCCGACTCCTTCAAGCCGAAAGGCATACTTATGCCGCATACCGACCCTGTCCTCTTATATTCATTCCATCCTGAGCCGGAAATGTAACCGCGGACTATCGCCTCAATTTGAACAGGCTCGGATTTCCTGACGATTACAGCCCTGCCTTTCAAATTATGATCGAGATCGTCGCCGCGCAATGAAGACAAGTCTTCTTGAATAATGTGGTTGGAAATAATTCCTCGGGTTTTTTCAAACCAGAAGTTGGACATTTGCGTGAGGATGATTCCCTTGCCCGGAACCGGCGTCGGCATTACAACGTCAAAAGCCGAAAGACGGTCGCACGCAACGATAAGCAACTTATCGCGATCTTCTGTTTGATATACATCGCGCACTTTTCCTCTTTTAACAAGTTCCATGCCGAGCAGTTCAGATTCAAAAACAGCTTTCATCTCAATACGCCGCCTTTCTCAAAGATTGATACCCATAATGAGCTATCAGACTGTCCAGCAGCACGAGAGCCGCATAGTTCTCCGCAATCGGCCATATTCTTCCCACAATGGTCGGATCACGTCGAGTTATCGCGGCGAGCGTTGATGTTTCAAGAGTATATTTGTCTATGGTTGTCTGTGGCTTGTCGATTGTAGGCGTTGGCTTTACAGCAAGTCGCACTATTATGGGCTGGCCCGTTGACAAGCCTCCCGTTACGCCTCCTGCGTTATTTGTGTCAAATATCACTTTGCCGCCTTCCGAACGCATCTGGTCATTGCTCTGTATTCCGGTCATGTCCTTGACGGCGAATCCCGCTCCTATTTCCACCCCCTTAACTGCGCCGATGCCGAGCATGCGCCCAAGTTCGGAGTCGAGCTTGTCGAAAACCGGTTCTCCGAGTCCGGGGGGAACGCCGAGAGCGACCACTTCGACAACGCCTCCAGATGAGTCGCCTGTGCTTGTAATACGGTTGGCGGCGCGCGTCATTTCCTCCGCGCATTCGATATCGGGGCAGTTTACAATATGATGAACGCCGTATTTGTCTTGTGTCTCTTGAGCTGAGAAAACCGGCGTTTTCGCTCGTATTTCATCGATCTCGTTTTCTATCTCCGCGAATACTTTCATTTTTTCGAGAAATCTCATATCCATTGTGATTCTCTTGCTCACATAGATTTCCTGATAGAAAGGATCATGATCGCATCGCATTTTCTTATATGATTCCGTATATGTGAAAGCTCTTTCATGATCTATCTGTCCACAGCTTACCCCGGCGAGTTCAGTGATGTATGAGAAAACGGTTATTCCGTGATCTTTAAGAATTTTTTTCGCGGTATATCCTGCGGCCACTATCGGCGCAGTATATCGCCCGCTGAAAATTCCCGCCCCGACTGCGTCGTCGTCCGGGCCGTATTTCATGAACGACGCGTATGACGCATGGCCCGGCCTCGGCGTGCGGTTCGTGTCTTGATACTGCTTCACATGGATGAAATGACGATCAAGATTAGGGATGACAATCGTCATTGGAGTTCCATTCGTATGATTCCTGTTCCCGGCGTTTTCAATGGTGTCCGCCGCGTTCAACCCTGTGAATATCACAGGCAGATCCGGTTCTTTTCTAGGCGAGGATAGCTCGTCGGCTCCCGGTTTTCTCAGGAGAAGATCGGCGTATATCTCCTGTTCGCTGAACAATATACCCGGCGGCAAGCCTTGCACAGTCGCCGTCAGACCCTCTTGATACGAGCCTCCGGAAACTGTCACTTGAAAATTCCTTCCGATATGGCATCCGAACACTGTATTGCCCTCCGATTATTTATAGTTGACAGGTCAAGTTCAGAGTTCAATTTTTCTTGTCGCGACACGCGTCCCTGCCCGCATAAGCGGCGCAGACATTCTCCACTCCTTTAGATTCCGCGCGACTGTCTTCTAGCGATTTCAAATCTCTTGCCGACTTAAGAACGAACTAAAGAGCGGGTATCAACTTTTCATAGTCCTCAACCGATCCGCCGCCAAAACACACGTTGATAATCTCGGCTCCCAGAGGGTCAAGTTCGGCCGACTGAAACTGCGCCAGTTGCTCCTCGAAAAAAGCCTGAAAAACAGCGGCTCCTCGGTCGTAAGCTTCGGGGCCGACTTCCGGCTGTGTGTCAACATGAAGGAACAAGCGGTCAATCATTCGGCCTTCAAGTTGAAGTTGGCGAGGGGTATAGCCGAGCAGCGGACAGCGCGCCGGTCGCAGTTGTTCGGAGCGGAAATTGGCGGCGCCGCGCCTCGCCAGATAGTCGCGCGCTATCCACTGCGGCATGAACCCGACCTTCCACGCTCCTATGTGCTGATTGGGGCACAGGATGTGGCGCATCCGCGAGTGTTGGACGAACTGCTTTAGAAGCAGGTTGGCGTGGTCGATTTTTCTGCCTGTAGCGAAAGGCCAGTATGAGCCTACGCCTTCGCTGGTCATGCCTTCGGTGTCAACGATACTGGGATTGTCGTGTCCGCGAGGGGACACCAGACGCCACAGCCAAGCAAGCGCGGGCGGAAGCAGATGGAACATGCCTATAATTCCATACGTGGGGCGCTCTTTCGTGCAAGGAGGAGTGCGAACTCCGAAGCTGCGGATATCGACTGACACAGAATTGGAGACTGCCTTTGGAAAAGACTCTCTTGGTATGATTACGCGCGGGTTGGGACAGGGGGCGCCGGGCGCGTCCTGAATGTGTTCCCATATAAGCGCTCGGCTGCCCGGAACAGTGTCGATGTTTAGGAACAAAAGATTTGTGGGCGGTTCGGCGGTAAGCCTTTCTAGATTCAAGTCCGTGCCGTAATGCTCAATGTGGTTGACTCGTATGAACCATGCGTCTTCAGCGTCGCAAACGCGCATTTTTCCGGAATCGTTCTGAATAGATGGGTGACACATAGCCATGTCGTCCGTGACGGCGAGCAGTTCGCAGCTTCTGGGGACTTCAAGAAATACACTTTCGCCGGTTATGATGTTTTCTCCGAGCAGAAGCCTGCCGTCCGGGCGGCGGTGCGCCTGCTCTAGCATTTCGCTTTTGCCTCCGCCGCTGGCGCCCTCGTGCATGATGGTCACAATGTTGTCGTACGGGGTGACCACTTGAACCGTCGAACAGTGCGCGGTAATCCAGCCTTCCCGCTCGCCCAGCGCGAGCAGGGCTCCGTAAACCCCCTTCTTCGCGCTGGGTCCCGGGTACAAGTTAAAAGAGAACACTTCGTGCAGATTATCCATCCTGTTGTGAGCCACCACTTGACGGCCTTCAAATCGCGTGTGCCTGAACATCGGCGCCACATACAGAATAACGCGCGGCGAGTAGTCATCGGGAATGTCGCTCAAAGGAATAATTCCTTGCAGCATCGCCAACCCTAGCGCGAAAAATCCGGTGTTCTCAGGCGCGACGGCTAGAGCTTCAAAACCCATTCCCGGCCGGCCTGCGACAAATGCGTAAGCGGCAAGCTTCTGTCCTGCCAGCCAGTCGAATACCTCCGCCCTCAACGGATCAAAATCCTCGCCGTATCGCTCCTTGAAAGTTTCTTTGTCCGTCGGCGACGAATCGGCGATCAACATGCAATCCGGGTCGCGACGTCTCATGTAAGGTTCGGTGTAATTAACCGCAACTCCGTTCCTGACACGCATCACTTCAGCCTCGACCACACGGGTTCCGTCCGGCAATTCGCTGCAGACCTTCATCATTCTGCTTCCGGGCCCGCCGCACGCAATATCTATCAGTTCGTCAATGCCGCTTACGACTCGCACACCCGGACTTGCTTCAAATACGCGCCGCAACTCTTCGGGCGGATTAAGCTTTTTCCATGCAGGCGCATCCATAACTAGTTGTGATGCCGCCCTAGCATACACATCGCGCTCTTTTGATTGACCATATTCTCTCATGACTTTCCGCCTTTCGCTTGTTTTGCAGCAATCAAATGGCTCTCAACGTCAATTGTTTCCTTCATCATCTATTCTCGTAATAACAAAAAACCGGACGAAGCTATTCTCGCTTTCATCCGGCTTCACTTCCGCTTGACTCAGGAATCGAACCGAGCGGACTTGAAACAAAATAAAAAACCACCGGATGCATTCACCGCCGGTGGCCTATAATTCAACTGGCTAATACTACTGCCCCTTGAATACCTGCCTTTGTTTTCTTTCGCTTAAAAGAATAATAGTTTTCCGTTTTTTGTCAAGAAAACTATTTCTTCATTGTCTAAATATTTTTCGCAAATCATTCTGCAGCCAACACAAGAGAATCCATTACGAAGATAATAACGCGCTCTCCGGTATGAGTGCTGATATCCGTATGAAGACTTTTCACTTTTCTGTTCGTAATATCTTGAATAACTATCTCGAGCAGCGTTCGTCCCTTTTCGATCAGTTTTGTTCGCACCTGTTTTATGAGAGCCTGACCATCAGGGTCGCCTTCGGACTTCGCCAAATGCTTCTCTGCCGGGGTAAGAACACCGCTCAACCTTACTAAAATCATGTCGTCAATTATGTATGTTTTGGTTTCCTCCGGCCCGCGCCCCATATACTCCTTTTCAAATTTCACAATGGCTTCGCTGATGTCGGCTTCAATCTGGCCTTTTGTCCTAATCATCTCAACCCCTCCGTTTGTTATATTTTGCCATATTACGTGGAATGTTTGCTTGTTTTGTTGAATTACTATCGTGAACGCCTTTTAACAGTAATCCGAATCCATATGCAATCCTTAGTTTTCATCAATAATCATTCAAAATTGAACCCGAATCCGTCGTTAGGATTCGGGAGCGATTGTTCAGAGCGGATGAAATGCGAGGCGCAAGGCGCATTTTTGCAGTGAATAGAACTTATTGTTCATGAAAAAAAATGCGGCGGCAACGAAGCAGTTCGCCGCTATGAAAATTGCCCCGGTTCGTCGGCTTTATCGACGAATACGGGTTGAAATAGTTTCTCTTTGGTAACTCTTCAAAACGTTTCATCGACCGTCGGGAGCGAATCGCCGCCGCGCTTCTCTCCCGACGCAAATAAATCCGCCCCCATCCCCGCCCATAATCGAACAGCGCAAGATGTCTATTGCTGTAACAAAGCGGGAGTGACGATAGGGCTGGAGTTACTGAGGGTTACATGATAAAATTGCTGTAATAAGTGCTGTAATAAGTGAGAGTAAGCATTTAGCTCTCTGAAAAAAAAAACATAAAAAGGCTTTTTAAAATTGCCTGCGCGTGATATGTTTTATTTTAATGCATAGCGATGAAGCGAGAAAACCAACATACGAAGAGCTTGAGCAGAGAGTAATATATCTTGAAGGCCTCGTTGTGAAACTCAGCGCCCGCATCGAGGAACTCGAAAAGAAGCTCTCCGAAAGACAACCTCCAACAAAACCCAATGCGCCGTCGTTCGTGAAGCCTAACGGAAAAAAGCGGCATAAGAAACCGGGCCGACCGCACGGACACAAGGGTTGCTCCCGAGAGAAACCTTCCGATGCGGATGAAGAAATGAATC
>Ga0209606_1000944_pt1 | contig 39972 bp, 31 predicted proteins | sample AD_UKC057_MetaG_FD_184412 | JGI IMG/M metagenome (GOLD analysis project Ga0209606, IMG submission 184412) | Active sludge microbial communities of municipal wastewater-treating anaerobic digesters from USA - AD_UKC057_MetaG (SPAdes) (version 2) | ecosystem: Engineered > Bioreactor > Anaerobic >... | reverse complement strand
CTGGGACAGGCTGCGTACGGGATCCCCGACAAACGCTTTCATGAATAAGCCCGCCAGACCAGGCTTTTCACTGGGATGATGTCAGGGTCGGAAGGTTTGTGCGTTCCGCGGTTGCTGTCACTTGGCCAGTACGATTACGAGTACGATTACGAGCACGATTACGAGCACGATTACGAGCACGAGTACGAGCACGAATACGAGTACGAGCACGAGCTAGAAAATGGCGATTTACACCACGGCGTGCCCTAGAAATTGTTACAGCACCTGCGGGCTGCGGGTGGAGGTGGCAGACGGGCGCATCCGCCGCATCGAGCCCCACCCCGACAACCGTGCCACCGCCAACGGCGTCTGCCTCAAGGGGCTGAGCTACCTCGAGCGGGTTTACTCGCCCGACCGGATTCTGCAGCCGATGCGCCGCGGCGGAGACGGTCGCTTCACGCAGATTCCTTGGGACGACGCCCTGGACCTCATCGCCGCGCGCCTGCGGCGCTACCACGCCGATCCCGGCCCCCAGAGCGTCTTCTACTATACCGGCAGCGGCACCAAGGGGCTGCTCAACGGCGTGGGGATGAACTTCTGGCGGCGCTTCGGCGGCTGCACCACCACCTACGGCGACCTCTGTTGGCCCGCCGGCCTGGAGGCCACGCGGCTCACCTTGGGTGAGGTGAAGCACAACGCGCCGTGGGATCTGGCCAACGCGCGCCTCATCGTCATGTGGGGGAAGAACGCCGCCGAGACCAACGTCCATCAGATGGCCCACGTGGACGAGGCGCTGGCCGCCGGGGCGCGCCTCGTGGTCATCGACCCCCGCCGCACCGAGACCGCCGAGCGGGCCGAACTGCTCATCCAGCCGCGCCCCGGCGCCGACGGCGCCCTGGCCCTGGGAGTCGCCCACCTGCTCATCCGGAACGGCTGGATCGACCGCCCCTTCATCGACGCCCACGTGCTCGGCTTCGACGCCTTCGCCGAACGCGCCGCCCTGTGGCCGCCCGAGCGCGCCGCCGCGACGGCCGACGTGCCCGTGGCCGCCGTCCACCGGCTGGCGGAACTCATGGGCACGGTCCGCCCGGTGACGGTGTCGCCGGGCTTCGGCATGCAGCGCTACACCAACAGCGGCCAGACCATGCGGGCGATGCTGGCCCTGCTCGCCATCACCGGCCAGATCGGTCGTCCCGGCGCCGGCTGGATGTACGCCAACCTCCAGACCCAGATCTTCAGCCCGGTGCGCGATCCGCTCGACTTCTACCCGCCTGAGCAGCCCGACGGCGTGGTGCGGGTGGGCGTATCCACGGCGCGCCTGGGCCCGGACATGCTGGCCCAGAGCGATCCGCCGCTCCGGATGGCCTGGGTGGAGCGCGGCAATCCCATCCCCCAGAACCCCGAGACCCACTCGGTGCTGAAGGCGTTCCGCGCCCTGGAGTTCCGGGTAGTGGTGGAGGAGTTCCTCACCGACACCGCCCGCGAAGCCGACCTGGTGCTGCCGGCCAAGACGCTGTTCGAGCAGACCGACGTCATCGGCGCCTACTGGCACCCGTACATCCAGCTCCGCCAGAAGCTCATCGAGCCGCCGGGCGAGGTGAAGCCGGAGACCGAAATCTACCGCCTGCTGGCCCACCGCCTCGGCTTCCCCGCCGAGGCGATCGCGGCGGAGATCCCCGGCCCCGCCGACGCCGACATCGAGCGGTGGCTGGCGCAGCGCCTGGCGCCCTTCCCGGAACTGACCCTGGAGCACCTGCGCGAGGGACCGGTGCTGGCGCCCGGCGCCGAGGCGGTGGCCTATGCCGACGGCCGCTTCGCCACGCCGTCGGGGCGGATCGAGCTCTACTCCGAGGAGGCGCGCACCCGCTGGGGGCTGGACCCGCTCCCCGATCACACCGAGCCGGCGGAATCGCCCCGGCGCGCCGGCCTGGAGCCAACCCGCTACCCGCTTCAGTTCCTCACGCCCAACACCAAGAACCGGATCCACTCCCAGTTCAACAACCTGAACGTGATCCGCCAGTTCAGCGACCGGCCCCAGGCGTGGCTCAGCCCCTTGGACGCCCGCGCCCGCGGCGTGGCCGACGGCGACCGGGTGCGCATCTTCAACGACCGCGGCGAGCTGCGGATCGAGGCGCGAATCGACTTCAGTCTGCGCGCCGGCTGCGTGGTGGTGACCAACGGCTGGTGGCTGTCGGAAGGGGGCGCGGTGAACGTCACCTCTCACGCCCGCGAGACGGACATGGGCTTCGGCGCCGCCTTCCACGACAACCTGGTGGAGGTGGAGCGAGCATGACGGAGCAGCGCGCCTTCCACGTGGACCTCAACCGCTGCACCGGCTGCGGCGCCTGCGTCGTCGCCTGCGGCAACGAGAACGAGCTCCCGGCGGGCCGCGCCTGGCGGCAGGTGCACACCTTCAACGAGGCCCGCCACCCGGCACTGCCGGTGGTGCACCTGTCGCTGGCGTGCAACCACTGCGCCGACCCGGCCTGCCTGCGGCACTGTCCCGCGGCCGCCTACCGGAAGGATTCCGCCACCGGCGCCGTCAGCGTCGATCCAGACCGCTGCATCGGTTGCACCTACTGCGCCTGGGCCTGTCCATACGACGCGCCGCGCTACAACCCCGAGAAGCGCCTCATGGAGAAGTGCACCTTCTGCGCCGAGCGACTGGACGAGGGTCGGGAGCCGGCCTGCGTCGCCTGCTGTCCCACCGGCGCCCTGCAACTGGACTGCATGGATCCGAAGGGCGATCCGGCCGCGCCCGGGTTCACCCCGGCCGGGCTCCGGCCGGCCATCCGCTTCACCCCGCTCCGCCGCGCCACGCCGCCCGAACTCACCGCCCCGCTCGACCCGGCGGCGGTGGCCGCGCTCCACCCGGGCGCGCTCGGCTGGCCCGCCGCGAAGATCACGCTGCGGGGCGAATGGCCGCTGGTGCTTTTCACCTGGACCGCCATCGTGCTCGTGGCGCTCGCGGCCGCTTCGGCCGGCGACGCCTTGGCGGTGCCGCCGCTGCCGTTCCTGGCCGCCGGGGCGACGGCGCTGGTCTTGAGCGCGCTCCACCTCGGCCGCAAGGCGAGAGCGTGGCGCGCAGCAGCGAATTGGCGCACCTCGTGGCTGAGCCGCGAGATCGTCATCCTCCCCCTGTTCCTGGCGCTGGCCGGCGCGCACCTCCTGCGGCCGGACTGGCCGCACCTCGGCTGGATCGCCGCCGCGGCCGGCTTCGCCGCCCTCATCGCCATCGACCGCGTCTACCAGGTAGCCATGCAGGTGGGGCCGCTGAATTTCTTGAGCGACCAGGCGCTGCTGACCGGTTTTTTCCTCACCGGCGTGCTGTACCGTGACCCGTGGCTCTACGTGCCCGCCGGAGCGTTGAAGCTGGCGCTGTACGCCTACCGGAAGCTGCGGCGGTGGGACGGATTCCGCCTGGGCCCGGCGGCGGCGTCCGCGCTGCGCGTCGCCGTGGGCTTCGGGCTGCCGCTGCCGGGACTGGTGCTGGGCGGCCCCGCGGGCCCGGCCATTGCCGCGGCGGCGGTGATCGCGGGGGAGTTTATCGACCGGTGCGAGTTCTACGGGGAGCTCGAGGTGATCACGCCGCGCCGCCAACTCCGGCTGGACCTCGACGCGGCGCTCACCAAAGCTGAAAATTCGTCTCGCCAAGACGCCAAGGCGCCAAGCTAACCTCATTTCTTGTTTTCAGATCGGTCACCCCATGACGGGCAGAATCCGGCGGGCCGTTCCCCTGTGTCCCCTGCTTACGGTTTCGTCATTGTAATAGTCCGTTTCGTCCCTGAAAATGCCCGTTCTGTGAGGAATGGCGCCCATCTCCTCGTAGAAGCGGTCACGAGCAACCAACCAGGAGGAGAGACGCATGGGCCGCCTGCCACCATCTCGGACCGTCGCTCTGTTGATCACCCTGCCCCTGATTATTTCTCCCCTGATCCATGCGGACGCTTCCGGGCACCCAACCGACGGCGCCGGGGCGCCGGCCGCGTTGGCCGTCGCCACATACGCCGGCTCCGAGGAGCAGGTCCGGTCGGTCCGAGCGCTGGTGCGCAGCCTGCGCGCGCGCGGCGGCCCGTACCGCGACAGCGTGGTGCACGTGGTCCTGACCGATCCGGACCGCGTTCCGGGTGACGCGTTGCGGGGCGCCGGCGTGGAGTTCGTGCCGCTGGCCCTGGAGCCGGCGGTGCTCCACTACCCCCTCGCCCTGAAGGCCTTCGCCGCGGCGGCGGTGGAACGGCGTGTCCGGGGACAGGCGGCCAGCCTCGCCTGGCTGGATCCCGGCGTGCTGATTCTGCAGCCGCCCGCCGCCCTGGACCTGGGCGGCACGGCTGACGCCACGGTGCGGCCGGTGTCGCTGGCGAACACCGTGGGCATCCCGCCGGGCGCTCCGCCGGATGCATACTGGGCGCCCATCTACGCAGCCACGCACCTCGACTACCGCGCGCTACGGGCTGTCGAGACGGTGGTGGATGCGGTGAAGGTCCAGCCCTACTACAACTGCGAAGTCTTTGCCGTCAATCCGGAGCGGGGTATCTGCGCCGAATGGGCACGGATTCTCACCGGCCTCCTGAACGACACGCCATACCAGCAGGCCGCCTGCACCACCTTCCTGAAGCGGCTCTTCCTGCACCAGGCGGTGCTCAGCGCCGTGCTCCAGTCCCGGGTCGCCCCGGACCGCCTCCGGCCACTCCCCCTGACCGCGGGTTACCCGTTCAATCAGCACGCCCAGTTGGCCCCGGCGCGGCGGGCGGCGTCGCTCGACGCCGTCGCCGCAGTGATCTTCGACACCGCCTGGCAGCAGAACCCGGACTGGCTGGGCGCCATCCCCGCGAGCGAGTCGCTCCGCGCGTGGCTGGCCGACACCTACCTAGAGTACCTGCAACTGGCCGACGGCGTCTACCGAATCGAGGGTTCGTGCAACGCCTACCTCGTCACCACGCCGGCCGGCAGCGTCCTCATCGACCCGGCGGGGGCGGACGCGGCGCCGGAGTACTTCCGGAGAGTCCTGGCTCGACATCCGCTGCAGGCGATCCTGCTCACCCACGCCCACGAGGATCATGCGGCAGGCTTCGAGGCGTGGCGGGCCGGTGCGGACATCCCCGTCATCGTCCAGCGGAGTTACCGGGAATACGTGGCGTACAAGCACGAGCTGGCCGGATTCTTCGCCCGCCGCAACGCCATCTGGACCCGCCAGCCGCTGCCAGCCACACCGCCGGCGCCCACCCCGCCCGCCGCCGAACCCACCGTTTATTTTGCCGATTCGTACGAGCTGGCGGTGGGCGGCGTGCATTTCCGCATGATTCACACCCCAGGCGAGACGCCGGATCACGCCACCATCTGGATCCCCGAGCGGTCGGCCGTCTGCGTGGGCGACAACTACTACGAGTACTTCATCAACAACTCCACCTTCCGCGGCACCCAGATCCGGCCGGTCGCGGGGTACATCCGCGCGCTGGACACGGCGCTGGCTTTCGAGCCCACCTTCTTCCTCCCGGGCCACGGCGCACCGCTGGCAGGCCGGCGGCAGGTGGCCGAGACGGCCGGCGGCTTCCGCGACGCGCTGAAGCATGTCTGGGCGGAGACCGTTCGGGGGATCAACGCGGGGCAAGACGTCCACACCCTCATGCGGGAGGTCCGGTTGCCGCCGGAGCTCGCGGTGCCGCAGTTCTACGGCAAGGTGGAGTGGACAGTGCGGGGGATCTACCAGGAACTGGTGGGCTGGTTCGACGAGAATCCGGCTTCCATGTACGCCCTGCCCCCGTCCGGCGTCTACGCCGATCTCGCGGAGCTCGGTGGCGCCGACGCCATCCTGCAATGCGCGGATGCGCACATCGACCATAAGGAGTTTGTCCAGGCCCTCCACCTGGCTGAGGTGGTCCTGGCGGCGGACCCTTGCCACCCGGAGGCCAACGGAACCCGCCGCCGGGCTCTTGAGGGGCTGAAGGCGGGCACGCGCAACTACATCGAGCGCATCTGGCTCGACTACGGCATCCGCACGGCGAAGGAGAACGGCGGTGAATGACGCGGGGCAATTTCAACTCGCCGTTCCCGTGACCGTGCTCTGCTCGGCGCGGACCGTCGGCGCCGCCTACACACTCATGCGGCACCTGCATACGGCGGGGGCGGTGGTCCCGGCGACAACCGCCGGCGCGCTATCCGGTCCTTACGCGCCGTTCCGGCACTTCGTACAGGACCACATCGAGCCGTCCGCCGACCGGATGTGCGCCCTGGCGTCCACCGGCCGAGGAATGCATCCGGTCGCGCCCAGCCGGCAGTGAGGCGGCGGCCACTCATCGGCCACGGGCGGCGCCCACGGAGAAGGATCACACGTCCGTCGTCGTCTGACGGTTTGGGGGAACGAGATGAAACGAACTATGCTAGCGATCTCGCTGCTGACTGTGGCGACCCTGGTATTGCACGCCCGGATTGGCGGGGTGACGCCCGACTCGGCGGGCAGTCTCGGCGGGCCTGGGAGCGGACGGCAGTCGCTGGCGCTCACCCGTGTCGCCAATTCGGGCGTGCTGCTGGCCACCGGCACGAACAAGGTCCTCATCGACGCCCTGTTCACTGCGGCGCCACCCGAATACCGGTCGCCCGATCCGGCCACGCTGGACAAGATGCTGACCGGCGCCGCGCCGTTTGACGAGGTAAATCTGGTGCTGGTCACCCATAACCACCCGGACCACTTCGACGCCGGCATGGCCGCGCGCTATCTGGAGGCATTCCCGAAGGTGGTCCTGACGGCCCCCGCGGACGCCGTGGAAGATCTGCGCACCCGGGCCGCGGACTGGGCGAAACTTGCGCCGCGGATCGTTGTCTTCGACCTGGCCGTCGGAGAACAGGCGACCCGCACCGTGGCCGGATTTACACTGACGGCTTACCGCACCTGGCACAGCGGCCAGCGGGAGTCACCCATGAACCTCATGTACTCGCTGCGATTCGGCGGCTGGCAAATCTTCCACGAGGGAGACTCGGATGCGACGCTCGACGAGTTCCGCGAATTCGGCCTAGGCGGGTCGGCGATCGACCTGGCGTTGGTGCACTACTGGTTTCCTCTGGTCCCCGAGACCGCCACGCTGTTACAGGAGGTTCTCCGACCGGCGCACATCGGTCTGACCCATCTGCCGGTCCGTCTCGAGGGGGATGCGCCGGGTAAAATCGACCAGGTGCGGTCACACTACCGGGACATTTTCCTGTTGCTGCCCGGCATGCCGGTCAAGCTGTTTCCGGCGCAGCCGAACCCGGCCGTACCGACTCCGGTAAGCCCTTGACCGGCAGTGATGCGATGGAGCCGGACGTGCAGTCTGCGTCAGACCGGGATAATTTGAATCGGGGGATATGCACAGTGAGAAGAACCCTCCTTGTCTTTGGTGTCGCGCTCTGCATCGCCGCAGCCGTCCGGGGACAGGCCGGAGACGCGCCCGGCGCCGCCGATCCGGATATCCGGATGGTCCGCCTGGGCGACCGGGCCGCCGTCCTCCACGTCGGCGGCGAATCGTTCACCAACACCATCGTGCTGGCTTCCGCGCGCGGCCTGGTGGTCATCGACACGGGGCTGTTGCCGTCAAAGGCACCGGCCCTGCGGGCGGCGGCGGAACGCGCGTTCGGTCGGTCGGACATCGTGCTGGTGGTGAACACGCACGCCCATTTCGACCACATTGACGGCAACCAGGCGTTCACCGGCATTCCCATCATCGCCCACGCCAACGCCGGGCGGCAGATGAGACAGTGGTACGGAAGCCCGGCGGCCATCGCGGCGTTCGTCCGAAACCGGATCACCTGGCGTACGCGGGAGGAAAACCGACTGCAGTCACTCCCCGCCGATTCACCCGAACGCGCCCGAATCCGGGTTGAGCTGGCCAACGACACGGCCATGGTGGACGACTTCCGCCAGGGCCGCTTCCAACTCACCCTACCGACCGTCACCTTCACTGACCGGCTGAGCTTCGACCTGAGCGATCTCACCCTGAACCTCGCCTGGTACGGCCGGGCCCACACCGAGGGCGACATCCTCGTCCACGTGCCGGAGCTCCGGCTCCTCCTGGTGGGCGACCTGTTCGACAGCGGCTGGCTGCCCGATTTCGGGGGGGCGTCCGCGGATCCGGCGGCCGGGTTTCGGGCTCTGGACGCCCTGCCCACCGGCGACGCCGCGGTCCAGACCGTGGTGGGCGGACACTCCGAGGTTATGAGCGGCGACGCCTTCCGGGCCCAGGCGGCGTACCTGCGGGACATCTGGGACGGGGTGGCCGCCGCCCGCCGGGAAGGTGCGACCCTGGCGGAGACCCGGGCCCGTTTCCCATTCGAGTCGCGGTACCCTTCCCTGGCCGGCCTCATCCGGACCTGGCAGGGCCAGGATCTCCATGCCGCCAACATCGACATGGTATGGCGCCTGCAGTCCGAGTCCTCCGCCCGGACCCTGGAAACGCTGATCGGTGCCCGCGGGCTGGAGGCGGCGCTGGCCGAGTACCGCTCCGGCATCGCCGGCAACGACCGCTACTTCCTGGAAGAGACCGAGATGAACGCTCTCGGCTACCGCTACCTGCAGGGCGGCCGGACCGCCGAGGCGCTGGCCGTCTTTGAGCTCAACGCCGCGGCCTTCCCCGAGTCCTGGAACGCCTGGGACAGCCTGGCCGAAGCATACTACTTCAGTGATGATCTGGACAAAGCGGAGCAGTATTACAGCCGATCGGTGGAATTGAATCCGGGCAACCGGAACGGCCAGGATAGCATCAGCCGGATCCGGGGGCAGAAGCTGGATGCCGCCGGGGAGACCACCGCCTCCGTCTCGTTGCCGCTAGGCGCCGCCACCGGGCTCCGCGGCCCCTACCTGGGCCAGACACCGCCGGGGACCAGACCGAGGGTGTTCGCGCCCGGATTCGTGTCCTCGGCCGGGGCGTTCGAGTTCGCCATCGCCTTCACCCCCGACGGCCGGGAGCTGTACTTCACCCGGCGCGCCGAAGGGGGCGAGAACACGCTGCTGGTCGCCCGGCTGGGACCCGACGGCTGGACCGCGCCCGAGCCGGCCGCCTTCACCGGCGGCTTCCCCGCCGACGAGCCGCATGTCACACCCGACGGCCGCCGGCTGTACTTCGGCTGCCTGCGGCCGCCTCCCGGCGTGGAGCGTCCGGAGTGGGCCATCTGGTACACCGAGCGCACACCCGGCGGCGGCTGGGGCGAAGCCCGTTACCACGGACCGGGCATGTACGTCTCGGCGTCGCGAGACGGTGATCTTTACATGACTGACGTGACGAACGCCGCCGGCGGAGGCGTGGTGGTCTACCCGTGGGCCGACGGTCGATACGGTCCGCCGCAGAAGCTGGGCGGCGGCGTGAACGCGCCGCGGGGCGCCGCCCACGCCTTCATCGCCCCCGACGAGAGCTACATCCTGTTCGACTCGTACCACCGTCCCGACGGCCAAGGGGGCGAAGGCGACCTCTATGTCTGCTTCCGCCGAGCGGACGGTTCCTGGGGCGAGGCACACAACCTGGGCGACACCATCAACACGCCGGCCACCACCTTCTGCCCCATGGTCAGCCCCGACGGCCGCTACATCTTCTTCAGCACCTGCCGCGACATCCACTGGGTCAGCGCCGGGGTGCTGGACGAACTCAAGGCCCGCGCGACTGGAAGCGCGACGCCCGGCCGCTCCCTGCGCTGCCTGGTGCTGCTGGGCGAATGGTTCGGCGACACTTACTTCCAATTGCGGGACGAGATCGCCCGGCGCGGCTGGACCATGCGGCGAGTGGGTGTCGACGCCGAGTACCGCGGCTGCTACCAGAAGGCGCGCGACGTTGTGCTCACGAGCGACATCCTCATCCCCGACCTGAAAGACTTCTCCGGCTACGACTGTCTCATCATCCCCAGCGGCCCGCAGTTCCGAAAGTTCAACGAGAATCCCGTCGTCCTCCAGTTCGTCCGCGACGCCCATGCGGCGGGGGTGCTCATCGCCTCGTTCTGCACCGGCAACCGGGTGGTCCAGGCCGCGGGGCTGCTGGAGGGCGTCGACGGCGCGGCGATCTTCCCGTCCGTCGTCACCCATGTCCGGCCGGGCATCATCCTCGGCCCCCGCGGCGGTGGCCCGCCGCCCGGGGACGGTTTCCAGAGCGCGCCGGTGAAGGAGATCCTCGACGCCGTCGCCCGCGAACTCGACCTCCGGGACCGGGCGGCCGCGTCATATCTCGGCGAACCGCTGCCGGGCCTGACGCCGCGCCTGTTCGCGCCGGAGCGGCTCGGTCCAGACGTCAGCCTCGGGTGTTCCGGCTGGGGTGCGGAAATGGAATACTTCATCTATCAGACTTGGGTCGACCGGAAACCCCGCCTGTTCCTTATTTCGCAGCAAGGCGGGAGCTGGGGGGAGCCCGAACCGCTGGCCTTCGCCGACGCCTACGAGATCGGAGATTTCACCGTCGCCCCCGACGGCCGGACAGTGATCTTCGAGTCGAGCCGGCTGAGTGTTTCCGACAACAGCGTCAGCAAAGCCGGAGACCTCTGGACGATCACCCGCTCCGACACCGGCTGGACGGAACCCCGCCCCATGGGACCACCCATCAACACGGCGCATCACGAAAGCTATCCCTGTCTGGCCGCCAACGGCACCCTCTATTTCTTCAGCCGGAAGCCCGGCGGCTTCGGCGAGTCGGACCTGTACATGTCCGCGCCGAAGGACGGGAAGTACCAGGAACCGGTGAACCTTGGCCCGCGTTTCAACACCACTCAGCACGAGTGGGACCCCTTCGTCGCCCCGGACGAGAGCTACCTGGTCTTCTGCTCCATGAAACCGGGGGGATTGGGCGAGGACGACCTCTACGTCTCGTTCCGCAGCGCCGACGGCGCCTGGAGCGATCCGGTCCACCTGGGCGGGGCGATCAATTCGGAGAAATCGGAAAACCGACCCTACGTCAGCCCGGACGGCAAGCACTTCTTCTACACGAGCACCCGGAACGGGCACCGGCAGATTTTCTGGGTGGACGCCGCGATCCTCGAGTCGCTCCGGCCCGGCAAGGAGGACAAGTGAGTGCGTTGATCCGATCCGGCCTCGTCGCGGCCTGCCTGATGTGGAGCATCGTCGCCGCCGCGGCCGTCGAATCCGGGACGGCACTGACCGACGGTCCGCACCCGGTGGGATTCGAACTGGTCCGGACCGCGGACCCGTCCCGTGCGTTTCCCTCACTGGACGGCGCCGGCTTCCGGGACCGGCCCATGCGGATTTACCTCTGGTACCCCGCCCGGGAGGCCGAACCCGCACCGCTCACCATCGGGGATTTCGTCCGGATGGCCGCCGACGATTTCCGTCTGTCCGACGGCCCGGCGACGGGCGGCGCTTCGCTTCCAGTGCCGCTGGCCAGGGGCCTGGACGACGGGGAGCGCGCCGCACTCATGGCCCGGCCGCTGGCCGCCCGCCTCGGCGCGCCCGCTGCCGCCGGCGAATTCCCCCTGATCGTGCTGGGCCAGGGGCTGTACTACGAATCCCCCCTGTCGCAGGTCTACCTCGCCGAGCACATGGCCAGCCGAGGGTACGTGGTGGCCACGTGCCCGCTCCTCGGCACGCAGTACCGCCTGGTGAACCTCTCCGTCGAAGATCTGGAGACCGAAATCCGCGACATGGAGTTCGCCATCGCCGCGGCGCGCTCGCGGCCGGGCGTCCACCCCCGCCGCCTGGGGGTCATCGGCTACGATCTGGGGGGGATGGCCGGACTGGTGCTCACCATGCGCAACCCGTCCGTCGAGGCGTTCCTTTCCCTCGACGCCGGGATCCTGTCGCCCCACCACTCCGGCCTGCCGGGCAGCCTGCCGGAATACCGCGAGGACCGCTTCACCGTCCCCTGGATGCACATGATGCAGGCTCGCTTCATCGCGCCGTCCACCGACACGGCGAAGACCCGGGGACTCTACAACCGGAAAACGTACGGCGACAGTTGGCTCGTCGCGGTGCCCACCGACAGTCACGGCCAGTTCTCCTCCTACGCTCGCTTCGGCATCCGGACGGCGATCCCCGGCTACTGGGGCCCCGTCGCCGACGACGCGGCCGCCCTCCATGACGGGATCTGCCGGCTGGCGGGCGTGTTCTTCGACGCCGTCATGAAAGGCTCCCCCGACGCGGCCGCCGCCCTGCAGGCCGCCCGTTCAGGCGCCGCCGGAACCCCGGGAACCATCGATTGGAAGAAGGGCCTCCCGCCGCCTCCCTCCGCGTCGACGCTCATGCACCGCCTCATCGAGGGGGGCCTAGCCGACGCCCGGTCGGCGATGGAGCAGCAGCGCGCCGCCGTCCCTCCCGGCCCGCTCCCCACCATGGACGAACTCCGCTGGCTGGGTTACCACTGCCTGTTGTGGTGGGGCCGGGAGTCGGAGGCGCTCGAAGTATTCCAATTGAACGTGACGATCCATCCGGAGTCGGCCGACGCCCTGGCGGCTCTGGGCGACGCCCTGCAGATGCTGGGCCGGACCGACGAGGCCGTCGCCGCGCTCCGAAAGGCCTTGGAACTCAATCCCGACATGCCCCGGGTGACCCGCCTGCTCGAGAGCCTGACCAAACCTTGAGAGGGATGACGAACCCATGAAGCATAATGTCGTGATCTGTATTGCCGCGGCCCTGCTGGGCGTGGCGGCGCTCGCCCTTCCAAGTGAGAAGACCAACGAATCGAATCCGGCTGTCCGCAAGCCTCTTCAACTGACCGAACCGCGGGAAGCGCGGGCCAACGAAATCCAGCCGCCGGGGCTGGTGATGGACATCCTGGGCGTCCGGCCCGGCATGGTCATCGGCGAGGTGGGCGCCGGCCGCGGCCGGGTCACGGTCCACCTGGCGGACCGGGTGGGCGGCAAGGGAAAGATCTACGCCAACGACATCAACGCCGCCTCGCTCGAATACCTGCAGGCGCGCTGCCAGCGCCTGGGACTGGACAACATCGAAACCATCCTCAGCCGGACCGACGACGCCTGCTTCCCCAAGGACAGCCTCGACCTGGTCTTCATGGCCTGGGTCTACCACCACGTGGACGCGCCGGTGCCCCTGCTCCGCAGCCTGCTCCCCAGCCTGAAGCCGTGGGGCGTCGTGGCTATGGCGGAGCCGAAGCCCGCTCAGATCGAAAAGGAAGGCCGAGTACTGACTCGCGAGTCCGTGGGCCGGGAGGCCCGGGCGGCCGGCTTCGTCCTGGATGCGGTGATCGAGGACAAGCTCAAGGAGGACAACATTTTCATCCTCCGCCCCGCCGTGCCCGACACGCCCGATTCGCATGACTCGGCGAAAGTCCGCGCCCTGTGGCTCGACTACCTGGAATGGTCGAAATCACTCGGCGGCCGGAAGTCGCTGCGGGATTATGCGGTACATCTCGACACACAGGGCGTGCCCGAGTCCGAGGTCCGGCGCCGGCTGCACGTCATCCGGGGCCAGTTCACCGAGCAGCCGGAGGGGATCGAGCTGATCTACGACCCCCTGTACGGCAAACCCCTCACCGGTGACCTGGCGAAAGACGGTTTCAAGACCGCGCCCAACGCCTTTCTCGTCGAGTCGATGAAAGGAATCCCACCGGGCGGCCAGGCGCTGGACGTAGGTGCCGGCATGGGCCGGAACGCCGTTCATTTGGCGGCACTCGGCTGGACGGTGACGGCGATCGACCTGTCGGCCGAGGGTCTGGCGGTCCTGAAGGCCGACTCCGCCAAAGCCGGCCTGAATGTTCAGACAGTCAAGACGTCCTACGCCGATTACGATTTCGGGCGGGAGCGCTGGGACCTGGTGGCGATGATTCTCTCCTGGGCGCCGGTGGAGGAGCCCGCGTTTCTGGACCGCCTGAAGCGGTCGATCCGGCCGGGCGGTTACGTGGTGTTCGAGCACGTGGTCCAGCGCGCCGAAAATCCCTTCCCGCCCGGCGTCCACGCCCTGGCGCCCGGCGAGTTGCGGACGCTGTTCGGCGATTTCGAGATCGTGACGTACCGGGAGAGCGACCTCGCCGGCGATTGGGGCGGCCCGCCCACCCCGCACGTCCAGATCGTGGCCCGCAAGCGCGGCGGGGTTTAGGAGGACATTTTCATGAACCAAAGACCAATTGTCGCCGCAGGTCTCGTCGTCATCCTCACCTGCGCCGCCCTGGCTCTCGGTTGCCAGGCGGCGGGGTCGGCGACCGGCGGGTCACCGCCATCCCAAGGCATGCTGGATCCGGAGAACGAGAACGAGGCCCGGCTCAACCGGCTGCAGCCCCCCGACCGGGTGATGGACGCCGTCGGCGTGGCGCCGGGCCAGGTGGTCGCCGAGATCGGCGCGGGGCGCGGACGGTATACGGTCCAGCTCATCGCCCGGGTGGGCGCCGACGGCCGCGTGTATGCCGAGGACATCGATGCCGATGCCCTGAAGCATCTGCGCGCCCGCTGCGACCGCTGGAACATCCGGAACGTCGAAACGGTCCTGGGCGAGGTGAACGACCCGCGACTTCCCCCGAATTCGCTGGACCTGATCTTCATCATCTCCTCGTTCCATCACTTCGACGATCCCGTCACCCTCATGGGCAACGCCCGCCAGGCGCTGAAGCGGACGGGACGGCTGGCCATCGTGGAGTGGGCGCCGCGGCCGGGCCGAAGCGAGTACCTGACCCCCGAGCAGATGGCCGCAACGATGAAGCGGGCCGGCTTCACGCTGACGCGCACCGAGACGTTCCTGCTGGCCAACGGGCTGTACATCTACATCTTCGACCAGTCGGCCAAACCCTCTTCGGAGTTGCGATGAACCGACACCGGCTCCATTCCGGAGTTTACCGAATTGCTACTGGGATTACCTGTGCAGCCGCACTGATTCTTGCGGGCCTGGGCGCCGCAGGCCCGCCGACGCCGGACGATCCCGTGGCCGACGTTTTCGCGGTGATGGCGCTGGCGGACGATAGCCGGATGGACGTCCTCTGGCCGGGCTTCCGGCCACGAGACATTCCCGTGCTCGTCTTCGACGGGCGGGACACCTACCTGTTCCACGCCCCCAGCGCCCCCGAGGGGTTCGCCCCGACGGCGCCGGATCCGGGCGTGTTCATCCACCCGGGCCGGCACCCGCTGGTGCGGGGAAACTCCGTGGCCCGCCTGGGCGAGGGCTGGGTGGCGACGAGCGTCCTCGCCGCCGTCTCGAAACGGACGGGCGAGGCCTACGCGTCGAGGGACCTGGCCGGCATCATCGTGCATGAGCAGTTTCACGTGTTCCAGCGGACACGCCACCCGCGCTGGCGGCCCAACGACGGGGTGCTGCTCCGCTACCCGGCCGAGACGGCCGAGGCGCTGGCGCTGCGGCGCCTGGAGAAGGAGGCCTTCCGGCGGGCGGTGAGCGCCCCGGAGCCGGCGGCCATGACCGGGTGGGCGCGGCAGGCGTTGCATCTCCGGCAGGAGCGGCTCGGCCCGCTCCCCGAGCCGTTCGTCACGTACGAGAAGGAGCTGCAGCGCACCGAGGGGCTGTCGGACTACGTCGAGCGGATGGCCCGCCGGGTCGATCCGCTCAACGCCTCGAACATCACCGACGGCATCGCGCCGGCGGGCGTCCGCGATCTCGGCTACGTGGCGGGGCGCTGGATCGCCATGATCCTGGACGCGCTGCGGCCGGACTGGAAGGCGCGCCTGGAGGCGGACGACCGCCTATACCTGGAGGACCTGCTCGTCGCCGCCCTCGCCGAGCGGCCGGAGGTGTTCCAAGCCTTCAGCCGCGACGAGCGGGACGCGTTCCACGCCGCGGCCCGGGCGGACCTGGCCGCGTGGCAGGCGCGCAAAGAGCAAGAACTCGCCCGCCACGACGCGATGCCCGGATACCGCCTGGAGATCCGGGCCGCTGCCCGGCCGCTCGCCATCCGGCTGTTCGACCCGCTGGCGATGGAAATACTGGATGACGGCGGCGTGTACCACCGGCTGGTCTTCATCGCCGGCGCCGACGGGGACAGCCTGCGGATCATGAACCATCCCAGCCTGACCTGGTTCGACGACTCGCTCCGGGTGGTGCGGGTGTGCGTCCACGGGCTGGCGCAGCCGCCGGAGATCCGCGAGGACGAGAGACGGCTCGTCGTGCGGCAGGGGGACGTGTCCATCGAGCTGAGCTACGCCCGGCTGACCGTCGCGGGCGACCGGTTCATCGTCGAGATGTGAAGGCGGCCCGCCGGCGCCGGCCGGCCGCCGCTCGTTTGGACGAACTGAGACAGGAGAAGACAGATGAAAGCATGGCGGACGATTTTGATGGTGACGGCACTCCTTTTCCTGACTATGACGGCGGCGCGTTCCCAGGAGATTTTCGACGTGGTGCGCGCGGGTGACGCGGCCGCGGTCCGGGCGTTGCTGGAAAGGTCCCCCGAAGTCCTGGCCGCCCGCGACGGCGGCGGCAACACGCCCCTCCATATCGCCGCCGCGACAGGGAACGTGGAACTGATCCTCGCCCTGATCGAGAAGGGCGCCCCGCTGGAGCTTCAGAACGCCCGGATCAAGACGCCGCTGCACCTCGCCGCAATGAACGACCGGACCGAGGCCGTGACCGCGTTGCTTCAGAAGGGAGCGGCCATCAAGGCGCGGGATGACTACCAGCGCACCGCATTGATCCTCTGCGCCCGCGAACGGGGGCAGGCGGCCACCGGCCGGGTGCTCATCGAAGCGGGGGCCGACGTGAACGCCGTCGACAAGTTCGGCTCGAGCGCCCTCGGCCTGGCGGCCTGGCGGGGGAAGCAGGAGTTCGTGGACCTGCTCCTCGGCCATGGCGCCAGGCTGCCGGAAGCCCCGGCGGAGCGGCGGCAGTTGATCGCGGAAGCCGCCTCTCACGGGCTGACCGCACTGTTTCAACGCCTGGCCGACCGGATTCCGGACCTGAAGGATGCGGCCGAGGGCGGCGTCCTCCTGAACTCCGCGGCTTCGGGCGGTTCCGCCGAGATCGTCGCCGCCCTCCTGGCCAAGGGATGCGATCCCGCCCGGGCCGACCGGTTCGGCTGGACACCGCTCCACTACGCCGCCCGGGACGGCCGGACCGAGGCCGCCCGGATGCTCATCGAGCGGGGCGCCCCCCTCGACGCCCGGACCCTCATGGGCCAGACGGCTTACAACGTCGCCCGGGAGCGGGGGATGACGGCCACGGCGGCCCTGCTGGCGGAGCGGGACGCCGACACCGCGGCGATCCGGTTCCCGGTCCTCGAAGGCGATTACCTGGGCCAACCGCCGCCGAAAGACCAGGCTGAATTGTTCGGCTTGGGCATCATCTCGTCGATCTGGGGCCTCCACTGCACGGCGGTGTTTTCGCCGGACGGAAGCGAAGTCTACTGGGCGCCCATGATGACGTTCCCGGGAGAGATCTATTCCCGGGGGGGCCTGCTCATGATGAAACGGGTGGACGGCCGGTGGACGGCCCCCGCCTGGGCGCCATTCTCGGGCCCCCGCGGCGAGGACGACGTGCCGTTCTTCTCGGCGGACGGACGCCGGCTCTATTTCATCTCCCGGCGCCCGCTGCCGGGCGAGACCCAGCCGGGGAGCGAGAAGATCTGGTTCACCGACCGGACCGCCGCCGGCTGGTCCGAGCCCCGCCCGCTCGATCCGGCCGTCAACGCGCATCCCATGCACTGGCAGTTCTCGCTGGACCGGGCCGGGAACCTGTACTTTGCGGGACAGGGCACCGACAGCCACGGCCTGGACGACATTTACCGGGCCCGGTTCTCCGGCGGCGCGTATGAGCCGCCGGTCAACCTGGGGGCACCCATCAACTCGGCGGCCGGCGAGAACTCGCCCTTCATCGCCCCGGACGGGAGCTATCTCCTGTTTTCCCGGCAGTACGACATCTGGGCGAGCTTCCGCGACGCCGCCGGGGCCTGGTCCGAACCCGTCCGCCTGGGCCCGGAGATCAACAGCGCCTCCATCGAGCTCTGCCCCATGGTCACGGCCGACGGCAAGTACATCTTCTTCCTGAGCCAGCGTGACGGCGAGAGCCACGCCTATTGGGTCCGCGCCGATGTCATCGAGAAAGCCCGGCCCGGCACAGTTCCCACCGCCAAGGAGCTCGTGGACCGGTGCGCCCAGGCCATGGGCGGCGCGGAGGCGATCCGGGGATTGAAGACCCTGCGTTTCCATTCCATCTACCCGGATCACGGCGACACGCCGATCCTGTTCGAGATCATGCGGCCGAACCGCAGCCGAAGCCCCCGGGCCGATCTCGTTTTTGATGGAACGCGGGCCTGTTTCATCAACGGCAGGGACGGCAAGCCTGGCCCGCAGATGGTCCCCGCCGAGGAGCTCGTCGACTTCGAGGTGGAGATCGGCTGGTTCTTCCCCGCCATTTTCGACCACCCCGCCGAGTATGCCGGCGCCGAAACCGTCGAGGGGCACACGGTGCACAAGCTCCGCATCGCCCTGCCCCACGGAGCCCGGATGACCTATTGCCTTGATGCGGTGACGGACCTTGTGGTCAGGACCACCGCGGAATTCACCATGGGTGGAAAGGAGTACACGTTCGAACGGGCTCTCAGCGATCACCGTCCCGTCGACGGGTTCGTGTTCCCCCACCGCTTCACCTACACCGGCCGAGCCGGCGTCCAGACCGGGCGCATTGAAAAGATCGAACTCAACGTTCCTTTCGCCGAGGACACCTTCCGCATTCCGACGGAGCCGGCCGGCGGCGATTACGCCGTGACGTTCTACTCCGGCCGGGACGGCAACAAGGAGGTCTACATTCTCAATCCCGGACAGAAGGAGCCGGTGAACCTGACCCGCCACCCGGCGCAGGACCTTTGTCCCGCCGCTTCCCCGGACGGCGGGCGGATCGCGTTCCTGAGCGACCGGGACGGCAACATGGAGATCTACAGCATGGCCGTCGACGGCGGCGACGTCCGCCGGCTCACCACCTCGCCCGAAAACGAGGAGCATCCCGAGTTCACCCCCGACGGCAGGAGCATCCTCTTCGTCAGGGATTACGAACAGCGCACCGAAATCTGGATCATGGCCGCTGACGGCGCCAACCCACGCCGATTGACCAACACCGGCGCTCGGGACGAGCGGCCGTTCATGTCGCCCGACGGGTCGAAGATTGTCTTCATGTCCAACCGCGACGGCAACTACGAGATCTACACCATGGCCGCCGACGGCAGCGGCCAGACGCGCCTCACGAACACGCCGGAGTGGGAGATCTTCCCGGCCTGGTCCCCCGACGGCCGGCAGATCGCCTACTCCCAAAAGTACCGCGCCGGCGGCCGCATGGAGGGCATGATCCGGGTGATGAGCGCCGACGGCTCGAACGACCGGGCGGTCACGGCCGTCGAGACCCGGGACGAGAACGCCATGTGGTCGCCCGACGGCTGCTTCATCCTGGTCCAGAGCGTCCGCGACGGCAACTTCGAGGTGTACCGGATCGATGCCGACGGCGGCCACCCGGTCCGCCTCACGGACGATCCGGCCTGGGACGGCTGGGCCACATTCGTGCCGGTCCAGAAGGGGAGACAAGAATCGCATTGAAATCAGGGAGAACTCATGAGACACCGCACGACCTGGATTGCAATTTTTTTAACCGCCGTCTTCGCGGTGGGCCACCTGGCCGCCGCGGATGACCCCGCCGACCGCGCCGCAGTGCAGCGCGCCATCGAGCAGTCCATCGGCTGGGCCTTCGAGAAGGACTTCGAGGCCATGTTCCGCCTGTGGGCCGACGACCTGTTCCACTTCTGGCTCTTCTCCGACAGCCAGGTGATCGGGCTCGAGAATTTCAAGAAACACGCGGAGCAGTGGCGCGACCCCGACTTCCGCGGCACCCGCTTCGAGTTCCGCGACCTGCGCATCGTGTTCTCACGCTCCGGCGACGTGGCCTGGTACTCCTGTCATCTCGATGACTGCGGCTCCTACAAGGGGAAGGAGTTCTGCCTCAAGGACGTCTTCCAAACCGGGGTGCTGGAGAAGCGCGACGGCCGCTGGGTGCACGTCCTGATGCATGGCTCCTACCCGGTGGACAAGGTGCCGGAGGGCTACGTCCGCCGGTTCTACCGCGACCTGTTCGAGAAGCCTGCGGCAACGGCAGCAAAGCCGCCCGGGGCGACACCGGAGGTGTTCGCGCCGGGTGTCGTCTCCCGGGACGGCATCCAGATGAAGCTGACCATGTCCGCCGACGGCGCCGGGATCCTCTACACCGAGCGTAACCCGGAGACGAATACCGTGTCGTTCATCAGCCGACTCAGGGCGGGCGATGCCTGGGGCGAACCCATTGCTCTCCCTTACGCCCGGGAGTACATGGACATCGAGCCCAGCCTGTCCCCCGACGGCCGAAAGATCCTCTTCGTCTCCAACCGGCCCGCCGGCGGCGGGGGCGAACCGGGAAGGTTTCCGGACATCTGGATGGCCGAAAAGACGGGCGATCGATGGGGCGAACCCGTCCGGCCGGGCCCGCCGGTCAACACCGCCGATCCCGCCGACATTGAGGCCCATCCGGCCTTCGGTCCGGACGGCGGGATCTATTTCATGCGACAGAACGGGAAGAGCCGCCGCCTCTTCCAGGCAGAGCGCCGCGGCGACGGATTCGACGAACCACGCCCCCTGCCCCTCCCGGACGATCTGTTCGCCGGCGGGTTCAGCGGGCCGTGCCTGTCCCCCGACGGCCGGATCCTGCTGATGCACTCGCGCCGGGAGGGCGGATTCGGGAACTGGGACCTCTACGTCGCGTTCAGGGACGAATCAGGCGGCTGGAGCGAGCTGATGAACCTCGGCCCCACCGTCAACACCGGCCAGCCCGAGTCCAGCCCCACCTTCTCGCCCGACGGCCGGTTTATCTTCTTCACTCGGGATACGGACATCTACCAGGTTTCCGTGACGATCATCGACTCGCTGAGGCCGAAGCAGTGATGCGATTCGAGAACAAACATGAAACAGCTTGAGATCAGGGAGGAGCGATGAGACATCGTGCGACCTGGATCATGGCCATTTTGGCCGTCATGCTCACTCTTGGCAACCTGCACATCCGGGCCGGACAGGAGTCCGCGGCTCCGAGCGGACCGACGGTCAAGATGCTGTCCACACCGCTGCCGGAGATGCAGCCACCGATCGATTTCCTGGCCCGTGAGCCGGTCATCGACGGCCGCCTGGATGATGATCTGCAGATTCTGGCGAGCCGTTCCTTCGCTGCTCTGGTCAAGATGAACCCAGCCACCACGGATACCCAGGGCGACTACCGCCTCGCCTACGGCAGCGATTTCTTCTACGTGTTCATCGACGTGGCCGCGGACTCTCTGGTCTGCCGGGACCGGGGCTACCAGAACGGCGATGGCTTCATCCTGATTCTCAACCGGCCCCAACCCGAGAACGCCCCGGCCGAAGAGTCATACATGCTCGCCTACAACCCCACGGGCGATCCAAAGAAGCCGTTCGCCCAAATGGTCTGGAAACGCAACGACGCCTGGCCGTTCTCCCCCTTGAGCGAGGGGAGCGCGTTCCGGGTGAGCGCCGCCGGAGGGCGCCTCGGCTTCGAAGCCCTGCTCCGCTGGACGGACGTCCACCCCTATCACCCGTGGCTGGCCGACGGCATCGGCTTCAACCTGATCTTATCCAAGGCCTACGGCGATCGCGACGTCAACTACCTCGCGGCGCACATCAAGCCGGCCCCCGGGATGGAGGCATTCACCGGCTATTCCCGGCTGGACTTCGCCGCGCCATTCGTTCCCGCCGGAGCGCAGAGCACCGTCGTCCTGTCGTCCGGACACATCACCGCGGGCGATCCGTTGCGCCTGCGGCTCCTGGCCGCCGCCGACCGCCCGGTTCGGGAAGAGGTCGCGTTCCGCCTCCACTCGGGCGAGGGTGCGCGGGTGCTCAGCCAGACGATCGGCGTGGATTTGACACTAGGCGTGACCGTCCAGGAGGCCGTCCTCGATACCACTGACCTTCCCAGCGGCGGTTACACCGTACGCTGGGAATCCCGCTCGGGATCGGCCACCGGTCAGGTGGGGCTCACCGTGTTGCCGCCGTTTGATTCCGCACGCCTGGAGCGGATCCTCGACGCCGCCGGCGCTCACCTCACCCCCGGTAGCCGGACGACCATCCGGTTTCTTCTGGCCGAGATCGCGGCGGAACGCGCGCGGCTGAAATCCTATGATCCGTGCCCGGAGCTGCGCGCCCGGATGGAGCGGACCGACCGGCTGATCCGCGAGGCGGCGGGCGGCGACGACCTGCTCGCCCGGCAACGAGGGCTCCTGCGTCGCGCCTTCGAATCCCAGGTGGACCGGACGCTGCAGCCCTACACCGCATTCGTGCCCACCGCGCTCGATGCTGGGAAAACCTATCCGGCCATCGTGTTCCTGCACGGCAGCGACTCCGACGACCAGAGCGTCCGCCGGACTATCCGGGCCTTCCCGGCGCTGTTCCCGGACGAGGTCTTCGTCATCGCCCCGTACGGACGCGGCCGCAGCAACTCCTATACCCGGGATCACGCCCAAGACGATATCCGCGAGGCGGTGGCCGATGCCCTGCGCGAGTACCCCATCGATCCCGCCCGGCTGGTGCTGGCGGGCTTCTCCATGGGCGGCTACGGCGTGTATCGAACCCTGTACGAGAATCCCGGCAGGTATGCCGCCGCCGCGGTGTTCTCCGGGATTCCATACCCCAAGGGAACGTTCGCGCCGGGAGAAGAGCCGCCCGATTTCAGGCAACCGGAATGCCTGAAGACGCTCAGCGGGATGAACATCGCCGTCATCCACGGCGGCCGTGACCGCAACTGTCCCGTGGAACAGACCACCGACCTGGTCGCCCGGATGAAGGAAATCGGTATCCCCGTCCTGTTCCTCCTGGACGAGAAGGCCGGTCACGAGCCGCCGCGCGACCCGGCCATCGTCGAGGCGTACCGGCGCTGGCTGGCCGAAGCGATCCGGGAGCATCATTCGGAGGAAGATAGAAGAAAAGGGAGGATAAAATGAAACATCGCGTATTGTTTGCAGCGGCTTTATCGGCGATCGTCCTTTCATCCATCAGCCTCGCTCAATCAGTTGATATCCCTGTACTCAAAGGGCCCTACCTCGGCCAGAAGCCGCCCGGGTTGACGCCGGAGGTGTTTGCGCCGGGCGTCGTCTCCACCGGCGCGCACGAGTTCGCCGGCTCGTTCTCGCCCGACGGCCGGGAGTACTACTTCACCCGGCGGGAATCCAGGCAGAGCCCCACCCTCATCATGGTCACGCGATGCGTCGACGGCACCTGGACGGCACCCGAGCCGGCCACCTTCAACGCCACCGCGGCCGGGCCGAACGCCATGTCGTTCGAGCCCATGGTGACTCCCGACGGCCGGCGACTCTACTTCACCTCCGACCGGCCTCGGGCCGGCCAGGCGGGACCACCCGGGCCGCCTCAGCTCAACATCTGGTATGTGGAGCGCGCGGGCGACGGCTGGGGCGCTCCGCAGGACGCGGGCGCGCCGTTCAATCCCATGCAGGTCATGTACGTGTCCGCGGCCCGGTCGGGGACGATCTACACCATGGACATCTCCCAGGGCCCTGCCGGAGCCGCCATCGCCGTCTTGAAACCGACGGCGAGCGGCTACGGGGCCCCGGAGCGGTTGGGGCCGCCGGTCAACGACGGGTCTCCGAGCATGTACCCCATCGTCTCGCCCGACGAGTCGTACCTGATCTTTTCGCGCATGCGGCCGGGAGAAGCCATCGATCAGGTCCTGTTTGTATCCTATCGAAATGCGGACGGAAGTTGGGGGGAACCCCGAGCGCTGGACCTGGGGATGCGGGCGGGCACGCCGTGCGTGTCCCCCGACGGGAAGTACCTCTTCTTCAGCGGCGGCGAACGGGGGAAGGGAGACATATACTGGGTCTCGGCCGAGATTCTCCGCTCGCCGGCTCAGACTCGCTGAGGACAAGCGGTGATTGGATCCGTATAAATCGGATATGTCTATTATAGGAGGAAGACCATGTTGCACCGAATGTTTGTCGTGGCGGCGCTGCTGGCGGCCCTGGCGGGCCTGGCGGGCGCGGGCGGGACCGTCGAGGGACTGCCCCTGCACGTGAAGCAGCTCGCCCCGGGCGTCGTCCGCGTGTGGGTGGGCGACCAGATCTCGTCCACCGCCGTCTGTGCGATCGCCACCCAGAAGGGGATCGTGGTGATCGACACCACCGACATCCCGAAGTTCGACCAGGCGTTCCGCCAGGTCATCGCCAAGGAACTCGGGCGCAGCGACTTCAAGTACCTCATCAACACCCACGGCCATCAGGACCACACCAACGGCAACGGCGTCTACGCCGACTGCCAGATCATCGCCCACGAGCGCGTCGTGGAGATGATGAAGGAGAGCCAGGGGAACGTCGCCCGCCAGATCACCTGGCGCACCGAGGACATCCAGCGGCAGAAAGACCAGATCGCCTCGGGCAAGCTGACCCCGGCGCAGAAGACGGCCGCCGAGGAGCGGATCATCCTGGACACGCTGTCGATCGAGCATGCCAAGTCCGCCCCCGCGCCCACCTTCCCCACCAAGACGTTCACCGACAAAATGACTCTGGACTGCGGCGACGTCGCCTTCGAGCTGTACCAGGCCGGCGGCACCCACACCAAGAGCGACATCTTCATCTTCGCCCGGCAGAAGGGGATCCTGTTCACCGGCGACATGATGTGCGACAAGTGGCTCACCGACACGCCCGGCTGCCTGGCCACCTTCGCCGTCCACACCGGTGAGGTGGCCGACTACCCGGTGCTGGTCCGGCACTGGCAGGCGCTGCTCGACCGCGGCGGCGAGATCCAGATGTATGTCCCCGGCCACTGGAACGGCGAACTCAGCGCCGCGGGCTTCCGGTCCCGCTTCGACTACCTGCAGGCCCTGCTGGCCGACGTGCCCGCCATGATCCAGGCCGGCAAGACGTTCGACCAGATGGTCGCGGAGTACACGCTCCAAGCCAAGTTTCCCCAACTGGTGGGCAGCCCCGGCATCGGCCCCAACGGGCAGCGGATCTCCATCGAGCATCTCTACCTGATCCACACCGGCAAGATCTCGATGGGCCAAGCCCTGTGGGATATGATCCGAGATGATACCTTCGCCGCGAAATTCACGCCGCTGCGCGCGGACGTTCTGAAAAACCGGAGCAAATACTTCTTCTCCGAAGCCCAGCTCAACGCCATGGGGTACGTCCTGCTCAATGAGCAAAAGAAGCCCGCGGACGCCCTGCAGGTCTTCGAGCTCATGCGCGAGCTGTATCCCGAGTCGTGGAACGCCTATGACAGCCTGGCCGAGGCCGTCTACGCCACGGGCGACAAGCCGAAGGCGATGAAGCTGTACCGGAAATCCGTGGAACTGAATCCGAAAAACGAGAACGGCGTGAAGTGGATCGCAAAACTCGAAACGGAACTGAAATAAGGTAACTGCGACCGTCCCCGCCCGGCGTACGGGCGGGGACGGTCGGGAGTCAACCATGGCCAAATTCATCCGGGTCGCGCTGCTGGCACTGTGCGTCACGCTGCCGGCGGCCGCGGCGGATACTCACGAAGCGGACCGGGTCGAGATCGCCCGGGTGGTCAGCTCGGTGATCGGCTGGGCCAAGGACAAGAACCTCGAGCTTTTTTACGGCTCCATCGCCAACGACGAGGATTACATCAGCGTGACCCCGGGGAAGCGAGTGGTCAAGCGCTTCGAGGACGTCAAGGCGAACGTGCCGTTATGGATGAGCCCGGACTTCCGGTACGTCCGCCATGAGTTGAAGGAGCTGGAGATCACCTTCGCCCGCTGCGGCGAGGTGGCCTGGTTCTACTGCGTGCTCGACGACATCAACACCTACAAGGGCGAGCCGGCCGCGTGGGAGAACACCCGCTGGACCGGCGTCGTGGAGAAGCGCGACGGCCGCTGGGTGGTGGTGTCGCAGCACTTCTCGTTCGCCAGCGACCGGTAATTGTATGGCCCTGCGAATGGGCCACGGACCGGTGCCGATTCCACCAGCTGCGGTTGGCCCCGGCGGTTTGAAATTCGCCCCATTCACCGGATTAACATTTCAAGCATCCACAACCGATTCCGCATGTTGACGGGCGCCTCCGGAATGGATATACTTTGTATATTCATTGGAGGTGACCCATGTCGGTCAAACTTCAAAAATGGGGCAACAGTCAGGGGATCCGCCTGGCCCGGCACCTGCTGGAACATGCCCACATTCGCGTGGGGGACGAATTGGACATCACGGTGCGGGACGGCTGCATCATCGTCGTGCCCCTGAAGCGGATCCGGGGTAAAGTCGACCTGCGGAAATTGGTGTCGCGAATCCCGGCCGGCCACGCGGCGGGGGAGAACGACTGGGGCCCGCCCGTGGGCCGGGAGGAGTGGTAAGTGAAGGCTTACATCCCTCAAAAAGGCGACTTCGTAAGCGTGTCGTTCGATCCGCAGTCCGGGCACGAACAGAAGGGGCGGCGTCCGGCCCTGGTCGTGAGCAACACCCTGTTCAACCGGCACACCGGCATGGCCATCGTGTGTCCGCTGACCACCACCGACCGGCGGTTTCCCTTTCATGTTCCGGTGGCGGGCGATGCGGCGGTGTCCGGATTCGTGATGGTGGAACAGGTCAAGTCCATCGACTTCCGCGCTCGTCGCGCCGCCCGCATCGGCCGGGCCGCAGGCCGCACACTGGACGAAGTCCTCGCTATCCTCGACGCCTGCATTTACTGATCCGGGATTCGGTGTCCCCGCCGCGCCTCGTTGCCTCGGTGTCTGTCGGCGCGGAAACTCTCCGACAACTCCCGGATCGAAATATCATCGACCATCCGTGACGGAGCGTGTATCATGGTGACCATGAGGGACTGAACCTTCTGGACCGTCGTCCTCTTCTGGGGAGCGGCCTGGGGGCTGGCGGAGGCTACCGTCGGCTTCGTGCTGCACCTGGCGCCGGCGCCCGGCCTGGCCGGGGCGGTGATGTTCCCCGTGGGCGCCTGGTGCATGGTGCGGGCGACGCGCGCCGCCGGCTCACCTGCGGCGGCCCTGGCCCTCGGCCCCGTGGCCGCGGCGCTCAAGATCCTGAATCTCGCGCTCCCCGGCGCCGATCCGTTCGCGGTGGCCAACCCGGCAGCGGCCATCCTGCTCCAGGCGCTGGCGGTGGGGGCGATTCTGCGGCTCTGGCCGGTGGAAAAGGGCCGGTTGGGCGCCATGACCGGCCTTGCCGCCGCCATCGGGTGGCGCGCCGCCTACGCTTTGCTTCTCGCCACGGCCATGTCGCTGCTGCCGCTGCGCGGCGTCCTGGACCACGGCGCCGCCGGCATGTCGCGGTTCCTCCTGCTGGAGGGCGTCGTGAACGCGTTCCTCATCGGACAGTTCATGGAATTCGATCGGCGTCTGTCCGTCCGATGGCCAAGACTCTCCGCGTCACCCAACCCGATTGCTGCCGGCGCGCTGACCGCCCTGGCCGCCACGGCCGACCTCTTCCTTCCCTAGTCACACCCACCAGAAGAGACCAACTCCATGCTGGCGGAGAACTTGAAGCGCTCGCCAACGGCTGGTTACCGTTGGGCAGACAGATCAACCGTCCGAGAATACTCAGTTGGCTTGGGTGATTTTGGGAATGATCGCATCGATCCACCCCATAGCCGTTTCCTTTGAACCGGTGAAGAAGTGGACTCCGACACCCACGATGCCGCCCGGGCCCTTGCCGGCCCAGCTGACGTCCCAGGTCACCAAGTCGGGTCCGGTCCCGCCGCCGATCCAGGGGGTGATGGACTTGCGGCATTTGAGGATGCCGCCCCGGTAACGTTCCTTGCCGCACGGTTCGTCCCGCGTCGCCGAGCCCGGAAGCTGTCCGCCCGGATCTTCGGGCTGGTTGGCGAGGATCTCCATCACCTGATCGGCCACCGGATTGTTCTGCCACATGATCTCGAGTTTGATGCCCTGGTCCATGTGGGGCTTGGGAAAGTTTTCGTTGGGTTTGGTGGCCTGGATGATCATGGTCCCGCCGAGATTCCGCTCGTCGACCACTTGGAATCCAGCCGGCAAGACCTTCGCTGCGGGCGGCAACTGGGCCGGGACCATGGTTGCCAGCAGAGCGAACACCAGACCGATCAGGAACAACACTTTCACATGGTCCTTCATATAATCCTCCTTTGATGACCGGCGAAGATCCTCTCATTTCAACAACGCCGAGTACACCGTCCATCGGCTCATCAGGGCCAGCGGACGGCGTCCCTTACACAACGGTCAGCAAGCGCAGGCGGCTCGGGCCCGCCGGCAGGTCCACGGCGATGTCCGCTCCTGGCCGGCGGTCCAACAGGGCGCGGCCCAGCGGCGAATCGGGGCTCACCAACTGGACCGACCGCCCCCCGGCGTCCACCGCCGCGCCCATCCCGCCGGGCACGAGGAAGTAGAGCCCGGAGGCGAGCCCGCCTTCGGCGGCGATCTCGAGGAGCGCCCCGGGCCGCGCCTTGCGCGCCGGCGACAGGTCCAGGTCGTCCAGCGCCCGCAGCAGCGCCTGGCACCGCTCCACCTGCTGCATCTGGGCCGTCACGAGGTAGGTCTGCTCGTTGAACACGGCGCGCTCGCCGCGGGTGCGGGTCCGCTCGTCGCCAACGAGCATTCCCTCGCGGGCGGTTTCGGCCGCCCGACGCGACGTCTCGGCCATCGCAGCCAGCTCGCGGCGCAGGGTGGCAAGAATTTGTTCCTTGACGCCGATGTCCATGGGCGAACTCCCGGCCTCACACCGGATCAGCGGGGCACCGGTTGACCCGGCGCGTTACTTGCGGCGGGAGGCGGTGATCTCGCCCACCGCCCGGATCGCGGCGTGGATGTGCGCCTCGGTGTTGAACGGCCCGATGCCGAAGCGGACGGCGCCGTGGATCTTGTCGGTGCCGATCTGCTCGTGCACCAGTGGCGCGCAGTGCAGGCCGGTGCGGCAGGCGATGCCGTAGTCCACGTCGAGCATGGTGCCGGTATCCATGGCCTCGAGGCCGTCCACGTTGAAGATCATGACGCTGATGTGGTTCTCCAGGTCGTCGGCGCAGTACAGGGTGACGCCGGGGATGCCCTGCAGCCCGTCGCGGAGCAACCGGGTCAGATGCATCTCCTGCTCATGGATTTTCTCCACCCCCTGCTCCAGCACCCATTTGACGCCGGCGTTCAGGCCGGCCACCCCCATGCTGTTCATGGTGCCGTACTCCAGCCGGTAGGGATACTCGTCCAGGTGCGTCTTCACGGCGGAGCGCACGCCGGTGCCGCCGGCGCGGGTGTGCCGGACCTCCACGCCCTCCCGCACGCACAGTCCGCCTATGCCCGTCGGGCCGAGCAGCGACTTGTGACCGGTGAACGCCACCAGGTCGATGCACTGCGCCTCCATGTCGATGGGCACCTTGCCGGCGCTCTGGGAAGCGTCGATGAGGAACAGGATCCCCGCCTCGCGGCAGCGGCGGCCGATCTCGCCGATGGGCTGGACGGTGCCGATCACGTTGGAGGCATGGTTCACCGCCACCAGGCGGGTGTTGGCCTTGAACCGGCGGGCGATCTCGTCGGGATCCACAAATCCCTTCGCGTCGAAGGGGACATGCTCCAGCTCGATGCCTCCATCCTGGAAGAGGTGATACAGCGGGCGCAGCACCGAGTTGTGCTCCACGTTCGTGGTGATGGCGTGATCGCCGGGGCGGAGCACGCCGAAGATGGCCAGGTTCAGGGCGTCGGTGGAGTTGTAGGTGAAGACCAGCCGGTTGGGGTCGGTGCCGTGGAAGAAGTCGGACAGGAGCTTCCGGGTTTCCTCCACCATGGAGCCGGCCTCCATGCACATGTCGTAACCGGAGCGGCCCGGATTCACGCCGAAATTCCGGTAGAAATAATCCATGTACTTGTAGACGGATTCCGGCTTCGGAAAGGAAGTAGCTCCATTGTCCAGGTAGATGAGTCCTTCCATGCACAACCTTCCTTTTAAAGATAATGTAAAAGTTTAGTTTAATCCGATATTGCGGTCAACAGAAAAGGCTGGGGGCGTTGCGGAAACAGCGCGCATCCGGACACTGGTCCGGCGCATCGAACCGACACACCAATCGGAGTGCGACACAATGGATCCAATCGTCATTCTCGGCAACCTCGGGGCCGCCCTGGCGCTGATGACCGTCGTTTGGCTGCTGAGCTTGAAGTTGCGCGATGCCAGCGTGGTGGACGTGTTCTGGGGACTGGGGATCGTCCTCATCGCCTGGCTCACCGTCGGCCGCGCGGACGGCTTCCCGGGCCGCGGATTGCTGCTGGCGGGGCTGGTGACGGCCTGGGGATTGCGCCTGGCGCTTCATATCCTGTGGCGGCGGCGCGGCCACGGCGAAGACCGCCGTTATGCCGCCATGCGCGCCGCGCGGGGCGCGGCGTTCTGGTGGCAGAGCCTGTTCACCATCTTTCTGCTCCAGGGTTTCCTGCAGTGGCTCATCTCGCTCGGCGTGCAGCTCGGCATCGCCGCCGCCGCCCCGCCGCGCTGGACCGCCTGGGACCTGGCGGGCGCCGCCCTCTGGGCCGCCGGCTTTCTCTTCGAGACGGTGGGCGACGCACAGCTCGCCCGCTTCAAGCGGGATCCGGCCAACCGCGGCCGGGTCATGGACCGCGGCCTCTGGCGCTTCACGCGCCATCCCAACTATTTCGGCGAGGCGGTGATGTGGTGGGGCCTCTTCCTCATCGTGCTGCCCACGCCGTACGGACCGTGGACGGCCCTGTGCCCCGCCCTGATGACCTTCTTCCTGCTCCGGGTGTCGGGCGTGACTCTGCTGGAGCAGGACCTGCTGGCGCGCCGCCCCGGCTACCGCGAGTACATCGCCCGCACGAGCGCGTTTGTCCCCTGGCCGCCCCGGCGGAGAGTGAGGAGTGAGGAGTGAGGAAACAGTAGATCACAATCCCGCGAATATTGATGTGTTGATGGTTGATGGTTGATGGTTGATAGTCCGTGCTCATGCTCGTCATCGCAGTCCCAACATTGCGAAGTCGGAACCAACGGGATACCCAATGCTGGTAGTGGTCATTCGGCTCGGCCACCACGTCCTGTCTCTGTTTCCCATGGATTCCACCCATCGAATTCGTCCGCCACGATTCGTATCAGTTTCCCATGGACGCCACGCGCCGAACTCGTCCGCCACATCCCGCCTCCCGGAGGGAGGCGAAGATACTAGCCAGGAGCGTAGCCGGGCCCGACAGGGCCGGCCGCAGCCCCTGGGAAGACGATCATTTCTCGCGGCCCGCGCCCTGACGGGGCGCGAGGAGAATGCAGGGAGAGGCCGATTGCGCTCAACCATCGACTGATTGAGAAATTGCGGACCTGCGAACCTTCCAACATACAAACAGTCAAACCTTCAGACGACCCGATTACGAGCACGATTACGATTGCGATTTCGATTGCGATTACGAATTACGAGCACAGATACCCATTCACCGTTCACTGTTTACCGTTTACCATTCACCTTTCTGTGGCACAATGGAACGGATCTCATTTCCCACTGGAGCATTCCCATGGACATGCTGCTTGACTGGGCCGAGCGGGGCAAGCTGCCCGACGCCGCCATCCGCATGGGCATCCGCCGCCTGCTGCGGAGCCGCCTGCGCCAGGAGGACCGCGGAGACGCCGAGGCCAACCTTGTGCGAAAGATGGAGTTCGTCGAGTCGATGCGCCGCGCCCCGGTGGCGCTGCACGCCGACGACGCCAACGTCCAGCACTACGAAGTGCCGCCGGCGTTCTTCGAGCGGATCCTCGGCCCGCGCCTCAAGTACAGCGCCGGCCACTGGCCCGCCGGCGTGGCGGACCTGGGCGCCGCCGAAGACGCGATGCTGGCGCTCACCGCCGAGCGGGCCGGCGTAACCGACGGCATGCGGGTGCTGGACCTGGGGTGCGGCTGGGGCTCCTTTACACTCTGGGCGGCGGAGCGGTTCCCCGGCTGCCGTTTCCTGGCGGTCTCCAACTCCGCGCCGCAGGGTGAGTTCATCCGCCGTCGCGCCGCCGAGCGCCGCCTGCGCAACGTCGAGGTCACCACCGCCGACATGAACCGGTTCGAGGCGCCCGACCGCTTCCACCGGATCGTGTCAGTGGAGATGTTCGAGCACATGCGCAACTGGGAGGCGCTGCTGGAGCGCGCCGCGGACTGGCTCAAGCCCGGCGGCCGAATGTTCATCCACATCTTCACCCACCGCCGCCTGGCCTACCCGTTCGAGACCGAAGGGGCCGACAACTGGATGGGCCGGCACTTCTTCACCGGCGGCATGATGCCCTCGGACGATCTGATCCTCTACTTCCCCCGGCACCTGGCGGTGGAGGCGCACTGGCGCGTGGACGGCCGCCACTACCAGAAGAGCCTCGAGGCGTGGCTGGCCAACCTGGACCGGCAGCGCGCCGACATCCTGGCCATCCTCAGCGAGGCATGCGGCGCGGCGGAGGCGCCCCGGGCGCTCCAGCGCTGGCGCATGTTCATCATGGCCTGCGCCGAGCTGTTCGGCTACCGCGGCGGCCAGGAGTGGCTCGTTTCCCACTACCGGCTGGCGCCCAAGGGGGTGTGAGCGCGGTGGTCGAGGCGGCCTGGATCCGGAATATCGAGGTGTCCGCCTACAGCGGCTACCGGGTGGACGAACGGCCCACCGCGGTGGCCTGGGACGGATCGACCCATGCGGTGGTCGAGATCCTGGACCGCTGGTACGGCGTCGGCTATCTCTATTTCAAGGTCCGGCTCGCCAACGGCGCGCGGCTGCTCTTGCGCCACGATGAGTGGGACCGCCAGTGGGACGGAGCGCCGCTGGAATCCGCCGGTTCGCCGACTGCCGTCCCGGAGTGACCCGACGCCATGGCCCACCTCGTGATCTTCGACCTCGACGGCACCCTGACCGATTCGAAGCGGGACATCGCCCGCGCCCTCAGCCACGCCCTCCGGAGCATCGGGCACAGGGTGGCGGACGAATCGGTCTTCTACCCGCACATCGGCGCCACGCTGGAGGAGACGTTCGCGGCGGTGCTGCCGCCGCACCGCCGCCGCCGGATCGCCGGCGCGGTCGCGGCCTTCAAGGCGTATTACCCCGACCATTGCGCCGACGAGACCCGGCTGTTCGCCGGGGTGCCGGAAGGTCTGGCGGCACTGCAGATGCACGGCTTCACCCTGGCGGTGGCGACCACCAAGCGCACCTGGATGGCGGAGCGGGTGCTGACCCTGCTCGGGATCCGCGGCCGCTTCGCCCATGTTCAGGGCACCGACGATTTCCCGTACAAGCCGGATCCGGAAATCATCCGGCGGGTGCGGGCGGCGCTCGCCGATCCCTGTGACAACCGCCGGACCTGGATGGTGGGCGACACGCCGCGCGACATCGAGACCGGGCAGCGGGCCGGAGTGCGCTCCGCGGGAGTCCTGTACGGCTACGGCGACGCGGACGCGCTGCGCCGCGCCGGCCCCGACCTTCTGGTTGACAGCTTTCACGAGCTGGTGCACCGGTTGCTGGCCGGCTCACCGACCGGTTCCGACTGAGACAACCGCGAAAAAAGGGCGGCGGAATTCGAGGCGTTCCGCCGCCCTCGCTACCCCCTCCTCGGCTTCGGACGGCCGCATGTGCGATCCCCGCGCCGCAACCGTCCGGCCTCGGGCCAAATCAGGTCAGGCCTCGAAACTCGTGCGTTCGAGGCTCTTCCCTCCGGAATCCGTCACCGGCCCATGCCCGGCGGAGGCTCTTCGACGTCCGCCAATCCCTCACCCTCCATGGCGGCGTCACTAGCCCCGTCGATCATCGCCGCCCCTCCCTGAACCCGGGTCTGCCCCTGGACTTGGGCATCGCTCTGGCCGGTCTCGGGCCGGTCGATGCCGTAGTGCATTTTCTGCCACATCATGTTCGGGCCTTCTTCGCGGGTTTCGTAGTCGGTGTCCCGGTTGCTGCCCGGATTGATCCTCGCGTTGATGCTGCCCTCGATGGAGAATGAACTGCCGCCGCTGCCCCGGTCGCCTTCGCCGTGGTCGATGCCCACCGCTTCACCCGTGGGCATCTTGTTGCGCTCGCGGTTCGGCCGGGCGCCCAGCGGATCGTACACACCGCCGCCGTCGCCGGTCTTGTCCGGGTCGCCCGGACCGCCGATGCCCATGCCCTTGGATTCCTTCTTCTCCTTCTCCTTCCCGCCGGAATCCTTGTCCGCCTTGTCGCTGGAGCCGGACGAACTGTCGGACTTGTCGGACTTGTCCGTCTTGTCTGTCTTGTCCGAGCTGTCGCTGCCGCCCGTGTCCTTCTTGTCATCGGTGCCGCCGGTTTTGCCGGTATCCTTGTCGTCCTTGCCCCAACTGGACCCGCCGGTCTTGTTATCGTCCTTGCCGTAACCGCCGACTCCGCCCGAATCGTCCTTCTTGCCGAATCCGTCGGTGTAGGAGCCTTCCTTACCCCATTTGCCGCCGCCGGCATCGCCGCTGCCCGTGGGATCGAACTTGTCCCCGGGGCCGCCGCCGGACCAGCCGTCACCGCCGAACTTGTCCCCATAGCCGCCCATCTTGTCGCCGAAACCGCCATACTTGTCGCCCATGCCGCCGAATTTGTCGCCGAAACCACCGTACTTATCACCCATGCCGCCGTACTTGTCGCCCATGCCACCGAACTTGTCACCGACACCGTACTTATCACCCATGCCATATTTATCAGCATCGATCTTGCCGCCCAGGTCGCCCGCCATGCCACCCATGGCGCCACCGTCGAACTTGCCCTCCACCTTGCCGGCGATCTTGCCCCCCAGATCGCCGGCCATGCCGCCCACGGCGCCGCCGTCGAATTTCCCATCCATCTTGCCGGAAACCTTGCCACCCATGTCGCCGGCCATGCCGCCCACGGCGCCGCCGTCGAACTTGCCGTCCATCTTGCCATCGATCTTGCCGTCCAGCTTCCCGTCCATCTTACCGTCCATCTTGCCGTCCAGCTTGCCATCCATCTTGCCGTCGATCTTGCCGTCCATCTTGCCGTCGATCTTGCCGTCCAGCTTGCCATCCAGCTTGCCGTCGATCTTGCCGTCCAGCTTGCCATCCATCTTGCCGTCGATTTTGCCGTCCAGCTTGCCATCCATCTTGCCGTCGATCTTGCCGTCCAGTATGCCGCCATCGGCGCCCGCGGTGGCACCCGACGCGCCCGCTTTGCCCGCGTCAAAGGTCTTCATGGCTTCCTGCACCTTGGACCGCATGACGCTGCCGCTGATGGCCGATTCTGTCTTCGCCGGCGCATTTTCGCCCGTGCTGCCGCCCCCTGTCTCACCGACGCCCTTGCCGGACCCGCCCTTGCCGCCCGTCCGGACGGTGATGGAGCCGCCCGCGCCAATGGAAACGGAGGAGGACCCCGCCCGGGAATCCACACCGGCGGTCACGCTGTCGGCATCCGCAGAGCCGCTGGCGGTGGTGCCGGTCACCGAGTCCGATCCCCCCGAAGGGGTCCGGCAGACATCCGGCTGGGATGCGTCCGAAGGCTTGCCCGATCCGGCTGCAGCCCCCCCGTCAGTGGAATTGTCGTAATCGTTGGGCGTGACAGTCTGTCGCGTCCCACCTGCTGGTCCGATACTCATATGGATTACCTCCTGGTACGATGATTCGTTTGACCGCTGCCCGCTGAACCGTCCGTCTCTCTGCGCGGCGATCACCTCAATGACAGGCTGAATGTTCTGCACCAATTATCGTAATCATTTCAAAAATGTTGCGCCTTCACAATTGGTAAACTTCAAAGAAAAGGTGGGAATATCCACAGATTTCGTGCCGGATCGCCCGTTTTAACGCAACGACGTCCGCCCCGGCGGGCATACCGGACCGGCTTCTCACCATGCGTTGGCGGATCCGTTTCCCGGTCTGATTGGCTGTTGCCTTCGGGGCGGAGCGGGATGAAAATAAACCGTACCCGCCGGAATGACTTGAAGCTGCCCGAAATCCCGTCTGGTTGCTTTCGGATTCCAAACCGGCGGAAGTCCGTGATGATAGCGGAGAACACTCTATGGATGCGTATCGTCTGGAACCGCTGACCGACGCCCACGCGGGGGCGGTCACTGAGATTTTCAACCAGTTCGTCGGCAGCAGCTTTGCCGCCTACCCGTCCACCCCGGTGGACGAAGCGTTCTACCGGCGCCTGGCCGGCCTGGCCCAGGGCTATCCGTCGGTCGCCGTGATCGCCCCCGACGGGACCGTGGCCGGCTTCGGCATGCTGCGCCGCTGGCATCCGGCCGATTCCTTCGCCCGGACCGCGGAGGTGACGTATTTCATCCGCCCGGAGCACACCGGGCGCGGGTTGGGACGCATGATGCTGGAGCGCTTCGAGGCGGAGGCGCGCCGGCTGGGGGTGGACACGATCCTGGCCAGCATCTCCTCACTCAACGACGGCAGCATCCGTTTCCACCGACAGCACGGCTTTGCGGAGTGCGGCCGTTTCCGGGCCGTGGGCCGCAAGTTCGGCCGTGACTTCGACGTGGTCTGGATGCAGAAACGACTCTGATCCCTCGCGCTTCCCTCCAGCCTGGGGCCGGATCCGTCACGCCGCCTGCTGCTTCCGGAGCCAGCGGTTGTAGAGCCACATGCTGAAGGCGGACACGAAACCGATGCCCATCAGCAGCACCCAGCCGACGGTGTTCCAGAAGGGGTCGGGGTCCAGCAGGCCGTCGGGCCGCTTGACGGCGCCGCGGCAGATCACCTCGTTGAAGATGAGCGCGCCCACCGGCCCGCCGAAGAACGAGCCGATGGCCATGGGCAGGTTCGCGTAGCCGAGGAACAGCCCCTCCTGCCCTTTGGGCGCCAGGGCGCCGATGTACTCGTAGGTCCGCGCCGAGGTGAACAGCTCGCCGAACGCGATGAGGGCCACGGTCAGGGTGATGAAGATGGAGCCCAGCGGCAGCAGGGTGCCCAGGCTCATGTTCCGGATGCCGAGATAGTAGATGGGCACCAGGTTGATGACCATGGCCAGGCCGATGATCACCGTGCCCACCACGATGGAGTTGATGGGTTTCCACTTGCCGAACAGCTTGGTGATGAGTAGCTGGAAGAACACGATGGTGAACGGGTTGGCCATGGTGATGAGGTCCACGGGCGGGTCGAGCTCGACGACCTTCTTCAGGTAGAGCGGCAGCACGTTGTACACCTGGTTGTAGATGAAAAAGAAGCCGCTGGACACCACCAGGAACAGCGCGAAACGCAGGTTGCGCAGCACCAGCACCATGTCCATGAGGATGCGCCCGGGGGACTTGCGCGGTTTTTTCTCGGCCGCTCCGGGGAGCCGGTCCGGATCCCTGTACAGGAGGAGCACCACGAAAAACGCGACGATGGCGAATCCCGCCGACACGGCGAAGATGTAGCTCAGGTCAAACTGCTTGCGGACCGCGTAACTCACGCCGCGGCCGCACAGCGAGCCGATGTTGATGACCATGTAAAAGATCGCGAAGGCCAGCGTCGCCCGGACGCCGGAGGTCTTCTGCACCGTGCCGGAGATGCACGGCTTGACCACCGAGCCGCCCAGGCCGATGAGCACGATGGCGATCACCACCGGGATGACGATGTTGGCGCCGGCGGTGACCTCGCTCTCCACGGTCTTGGCCAGGGTGGCGCCGCCGAACCAGACCGGATAGCCCATCAGGAAGTACCCGGCGGCCAGGAGCACGAACGCCACCAGCAGCGACTTCTTAAAGCCCACCTGGTCGGCGATGGTTCCCGACAGGATGGGGAGGAAATAGACCAGGGTCCAGAGCACGGTGCCGTTCAGGGTGCTGGGCCAGTAGTCGCCGAGGCCCAGCTGGCCGAGGTAGAGCACCACGAAGCTGGCCATGGCGTAGAACGCACCGCGCTCGAACAGCTCGGTCACGTTGGCCATCCAGAAAGTCGAGGGGAAGCCGCCGGGCTTTGGGTCCATGCCGCACCTCCGCTGGATTCCGGTCGCACCACCGGGGCGCGGCCGGGGAGAAAACGGGAGTATAGCGGAAGACGCCCGCCGCGTCCACCAATCCGGCGGCCGATCCGTGAAAAACCCCGTGCATTCAAGCGGATTTTCGGCTACCATCTGGGCGAGACCGCCGGGAAGAGGTCCCCATGTTCTCCATCGAAGAGGCCGAACGCATCATCCTGGAGCAGTGCCAGCCCCGCGCACCCATCGAGGTCCCGCTGCTGGAGGCCGGCGGCTATGCCGTGGCGGCCGACATGCGTTCCGGCGACGACGTCCCCGCCTTCAACCGGGCCATGATGGACGGCTTCGCCTTCCGTGCCGCCGACGCGACAGGCCCGGGCGCGCGCCTCCGCGTGGTGGACTGCCTGCCCGCCGGCAAGGCCATGGACGGCGAGCTGTCTCCCGGCGCGGCGGTCAAGATCATGACGGGAGCGCCGCTGCCCGCCGGCGCCGACACCGTGATGCCCAAGGAGCATTGCCGGGAACACCCCGACGACTCGGTGGAGTTCACGGAAACGCCGGCCGCCGGCCGGCACGTCGCGACGCGGGGATCCGAGTTGGCGGCGGGGAGTCCGCTGTTCGCCCCCGGCGACGTCCTCAAGGCCAGCGATCTGGGAGTCCTGGCCATCTTCGGCTTCACCCGGGTCCGCGTCTATCCGCGGCCGGTGATGTCGCTCATCAACACCGGATCCGAACTCGTGGACATCGACCAGCCCCCCACGGGCGGCCGCATCCGCAACTCGGACATGTACTCCATTGCCTCGTATTTCCGCAAATTCGGTTACACCTGCGCCGTTCGCGGCATCGTGCCCGACCACGAAGCCGCCATCCGGTCCGCCGTGAGCGCCGAACCCGAGGCCGACGTCATCCTGCTCACCGGCGGCGTCTCGGTGGGTGAATATGACCTCGTGCAAACCGCGGTGCGGGCCGAAGGCTTCCAGGTGCTGTTTGACGCGGTGGCCATCAAGCCGGGCAAGCCCATGGTGTTCGCCCGCAAGGGCCGTCAGCTCCTGTTCGGGCTCAGCGGTAACCCGGTTTCGTCGCTGCTGCAGGCGGCCCGCTTCGTGCTGCCGGCCCTGCGGCGCCTGGCCGGCTGGAACCGACCCGGAAGCACGTTCGTCACCGCCACGCTCACCGAACCGATGCGCCACCGGGGCGACCGCACCGCCTACCGCCCCTGCCGTCTCGTCGTCGAGGACGGGCGCCTGCTCTGCCACCCGGTCCGGGACAAGGGGAGCGCGGACCTGTTCTCGTGGCGGAATATCAATGGCCTGGCGGTGCTGCCAACGGAGCACCCCGACGTAGCTGCCGGCGAGCTGATCCGGGTGTTCGTCCTGGAACCGTTCAACTTCCTGCCGGCGGAGTAGCCGGCCGCACCGGCGGGACAGCCGGGGCACCCACCGCAGAGACAATCCCCTCCATCAGTCATTGATCATTTCATCGATCATTTTTCATTGATCAATTTTCATCGGTCATTTCGGATTGTTGGGATTATTAATTATTGATGATTGCTTATATTTTATTGGGTATATTGGAAATGAATTTGTTATTGGCGTCGATGGGACCTGGGTCCTGGGACCCGGGTTCTGAGAGCAGAACTCTGAACAAGGGAACGAGGTCGATAACCCCGGATGCCGCCCGGGTTCGTGAAACGGGCACTATCTGCCGGCGGGCACGCGGGAGGTACCGCGACCGGCAGGGAGCGGCGCGAAATCACTTCTCACAAAACCCGCGGAGTCCACGACACCATTCCATTGCCTTCGGGGTATGGCCCCATCGCAGCGCATCCCCGCCTCGGTCGTCGACAAACGCCGACGGAGTAGTGCGGCACCCGGGATGAGATACCGCGCGGGCGCCTTTCCGCCGCTCGCTCCCGCTCGCGGTACCTCCGCTGTGCCAACCGGTTGTACGTGCTACGGCAAGTTCAATGTGGATTGTGCGGGTTCCGGGTGATTGGATATTGGAACCAGAACCCAGTGCCCAGCACCCAGGTCCCAGGTCCGATTTCAGAAGTTCGATGTCCGAAGTCCGTTGTCCGTTGTCCGAGGACCGTGAACGAGCCTCGAGTCTCGAGCCTCGATTACGATTACGATTCACGATTACGATTACGGGCCAAGTGACAGCAACCGCGGAACGCACAAACCTTCCGACCCTGACATCATCCCAGTGAAAAGCCTGGTCTGGCGGGCTTATTCATGAAAGCGTTTGTCGGGGATCCCGTACGCAGCCTGTCCCAG
>Ga0209606_1000942_pt1 | contig 39979 bp, 30 predicted proteins | sample AD_UKC057_MetaG_FD_184412 | JGI IMG/M metagenome (GOLD analysis project Ga0209606, IMG submission 184412) | Active sludge microbial communities of municipal wastewater-treating anaerobic digesters from USA - AD_UKC057_MetaG (SPAdes) (version 2) | ecosystem: Engineered > Bioreactor > Anaerobic >... | reverse complement strand
GCCGTCTGCCCCGTCGGCGCTCCGGAGGTCCCAAGGGGGATCGTGGGAGAGTCGTCCGGGACATCGGGTAGCCCAGACGTTTCGCTGACCCGGGCAGGGGCTTACCGCAATACGCCTCTACGGAGGTCTGCCCGCGCGCAGCGCACGGCACTACGTGCCCCCGGCGCACCCGGCCCTCCGAACAGCCATTCGGGACGGCAAAGCGCCAAACCGGCCCAGCGGCGGTTACTTCGCCAGGCGGAAGCCGGTGTCGGCGTCCGTGGCCGATGGCTCGGCATAGTAGCGATACGCGGAGCGGCAGTAGCTGCTGCTGAAATACCAGCTGCCGCCGCGCAACACGCGGGTCGAGCCCGATGCCGGCCCGGCCGGATCGGTCGCGGGGCTGGCCGAATAGTAGCCGGCGTCGTACCAGTCCTTACACCATTCCCAGACGTTCCCGCTCACGTCGTACAGGCCGAACGCGTTCGGGAGGCCTTGGCCCACCGTGTTCGCGTAGTATTCGCCTGACTGCTCGGCACTGTCATTCCACCACGCGTAATCGTTAATCTCGACGTAGTCCGGGTCGTCGCCCCAGTAGAACCGGGTCGCGGCGCCCGCGCGGCATGCGCACTCCCACTCGGCCTCGGTCGGCAACCGGAACGCCCTGCCCGTCAGGCTGTTGAGTTGCGTGATGAACTGCTGGGCGTTGTCCCAGCTCACATACACCGCCGGAGTGTCCGGCTCATCCAGCACGGACCCTTCGCTTGCCCAAGGCTCGGTTCCCATCACCGCAGTCCATTGGGCTTTTGTCAGCTCGTACTTGCCCATCCAGAAGCCGTGCGTAAGGGTCACCGAATGCTGAGGGTCTTCTTCGGGTGAACTGTCCAGTTCGCCGGGGTACCGTCCCATCATGAAGGTGTCGGGTTCGATCCACAGCATGGCGAGCGGCACGTTGCCCGGGAGGATGATGGTCTCCTCGTTTCCGCCGCCGCTCTGGTCGAGCATGATGCTGTCGCTTACTACAGAAGACTCGCCGGCGTCGTTCCGCACCTTGAAATACACCGTCTTGGCGCCGTTGCCCGAAGACAGCGTAAACGACGGCGCTACCGAATACGGGAGCCATGGCGCCCCGGCAAAGATCGACGACTCCGACGCCATATATTCCGTTGGCGCTTCGGAACAGGTGTTATTGAGCGTCACGGCGGCCGACGGCGCAGCAGCCGCGCCATCGTTGATGGCGAACGAGGTCACCGCGGGTCTGTTCCCGGGCGGACAACCGACAAGCGCCAGGGCAACGACCGAAAGAATAATCGTGGCAAGGTTGCGTGCAATTGACATGGCCTTTCCCTCCCGTGGTTTTCCGCCGGACCAGGGACGACACGATGCAGGCTTGCCTCTGCCTGGTTCAGCGGGAACGGACACGCGCCGATTCTTCCAAGCGGCCAGAGTTGGTTGTGGCTGCATGTTCAATTGTGCGTATTCTGAGGCGATGTGACCCCGAAATGGGGATGGCGCACCAATGAATTCATCCCATCCCGCGGCACATCGTCTTGATGCGGCCCGCCGGGCCACCCTGGGCCGGTTGTTTGCCGTCAGAGCCGGTCTCCGTTTCGCCCGGCAACTCCCATGTTACGCGGCGGCGAATCCATGATTCAATGGTCTGGTCGCAGGCGTTGTTTCCGGGCCGTTTCGAGACGAAGTCGCGCTTCACGGTTTCCTGGCTGAACCCACATCCTCGGATGTTCTTCCCCCGACGCTGGCAATCACGAAGTCCACGAGTTCCTCGCTTTGAAACCACCCGGGCCACATGTCATGGCCTCGCCCTTTGATGACCATGATTTCCATTTGTCCGCCGTATCGGTTGTATTGTTGGGCCAAGGCGGAGGAATTGGCCTCGAGGGGCACGGTGTCGTCGCTGTCGCCGTGGATGTGAAAGATGGGAACGCGGGCTTTCGCCAACGGTTCCACGCGGCTGACGGGGTTGTGCGCCTCGAGTTGGCCGGCGAGTTGCTCTTCGGTCATGCCGTACGCGCCGCACGCTTTGTCGAGGCCGGGGTAGCTTCTGATATCGCAGACCGGATAGATGCCGGCAATGGCGCCTACGCACTCGGGATGCTCCACGGCCCAGTTGTAGAGCATCAGCCCGCCGCGGCTTCTCGCCAGCAGGCATGGCTTCTTCGAGAACCCACGCTGCTCGACAAGCCGTTCGTATAATGACGTATAGAGCGCCCGCCCTTCCGGACTGCCATACGATTCACCCACATCGATACCGGCGACGGCGATGCCCGCATCCGTGAAGCGTTCGAACATCCATTTCTCTTCCGGACCCGGATAGGGTGCAAGGCTTGGCGCGTACCACACCCACGGATTCGTCTCGGCAGGTTGCTTCGGCGAAATCAGAAATGCGGTGTGGCCCTGAACCTCAAAGACCTCGCCCGGCACCGGCAGGTCCTTTGAGGGCTTCGCGGGTGCAAGCATTTCCAGGGGCACGACGAGCACGTCAAACGCGAATACCTCGCGCTGCTCGGGCACGATGCGGGACCACGGATGAAGCGAAACCTCCGGCGCGTTTGGGAGCGCGTCGTCCACATGGTAGTCCTGAACGTATGAATTGGGCAGGGAAACCGTACTGTATCCTTCGGGCGTCTGGCCGCGAAAACGGAGCCGGCCCGTGGCGTCGACCGCAGCCACGATGGTCACCCGGCCCGAGGACGAAGCAGGCTGCGTAGCGCACAAAATATGGGGGCCCGTGAAGACGGACACGTCGCGCAAGCGGGCGCGCTCTCCGGCCTTCGGCGTCGCGAGCTTTTGAAAGCGCCGCCCTTCGAGCGTCAGGCCGATGGGCAGAATGCACGAGACTGACGCCGTTTCACCGGCGCGGAACGTGCCGTCGAAGCGGAGATAGCCGTTCTCGGTCGACGGCATGATTTCCTTGCCGGCGAATCGGACCTGCTCAACGCCCATCGCCCAGTGGGGCACGCGAAACCAAAGCGTGATGTTCTCAGCGGGCGGGCCCTCGTCCTTCGGCGCGAGCGTCACGTCCATGTTGACGCCGATGGCGCTGGCGCCGGAATCCGTGCGCACGGCCACGCGCCAGTCGCGCCCGCCGGCCTTCACAGACGACGCAAAATCGAGCGCGAAGTTCACGTAGATGCCCCGGTCTGAGCCGGCGGCCAGATAGGACTTGGCAATGTGCAGCGCCAACGGGCCGGCGAAGCAGCAACAGTAATCGGCCTCGAGCATGCTGTCGGCCGCGAAGGGTCCGGCGATCGGGTCGCCGTCGAAGTACAGGTCGCCGTAGCCGCCGTTTTCGCATTGACTGGCAGGATACTGGTTGTGAAGCAGGCGATCGGCGACCTCGAGATAGCGCGTTTCGCCTGTAAACCGCCACAGGTCAAGACAGAACCGCAACCAGTCGGCCTCGCTGCACGTTTCGCCCGCCCGGTAGAACACGTCCCATCGTTCGCCGATGCCGCCAATGGGCCAGACATACCCGCCCGCGACCGCCGTGTCCCATTTCGCGCGCGCGCGGTCGAGGTATTTCCGGTCGCCGGTGATCTCGTAGAGGTACAGGATTCCCCGCCAGGCCGAGAGGTTGCCGTGGCTGTGGTCGATGGGGAGAACGTCGAACCTCGAGAAGAACTCGGCCATCCGCTGCGCCTGCGCGAGGTAGCGCCCGTCGTTGGTCTCGCGGTAGAGCATGGCCAATCCTTCGATGGCCGGGAAATAATTGCATGTATAGCTGTGACCGTACGTACCGCTGGCGCGATAATCGGAATCCCGTTGGGGATCGCAGAGTTGATCGGCCGTTGCAACATAGAAATCTCCCAGCCGTTTGGCCGCGTCCAACGCCGCCGGGTCGTCGTATTCACGCGCGCAAACGACCAGGCCGGCCAGCAGGCGGGCATTGCCCCAGAGCAGGCAAATCGTGGGCGAATCCTCGGCAAGACCCTCCTTTGTCAGATCCACATCGACGCCGAAGTGCCCGTCCGGCTTCTGGAATTGAGAATTCCGTTCCCGCGTTATCGCGGCCAGTACCGGCGCCAGCGTTGCAGGCGATTTCTGGCCGGCCGGGCTGGTCAACGCCGTCAATTCGATGAAACGGCCGGAAACATCACCGCTGAAGTTTGTGTATCTGCGCTCCACCTCGAACGACAGGTCGGCCAAGAGCCACTCCTCGGTATACGGGGCCATATCCATCCGCGCGACGCCGCGCCGCAACGCATCACCCAACGTCCCGCCGAGTTCGACGTCCCGAGGGTTCGCCAGGACGGCCTGAGGCCAGGACGCTGGTTCCGCGTTCGCGTTCTGGAAAACCGCAAATCCCTGGCTGGTGATGGCAAGTACGAGAACCGCCGAGATCGGATTCATATTGCTCATGCTGTATCGCCTCCTGCGATGAAGGTTACGTCGAGCACCAAATCGTTCTGCCTGAGCCGGCAGAGGCCCCGGTTCAGCGAAAATTGGACAGCCGGCGCTCCCCGCGTGGCACGAATGCCGCCGTTCGCCTGCGCCTTTTCCGAAACGCATCCTCTTGAGCAGCCCCGCGGGACTATGGGCTGGCAGGGGACTCTCGGGCAGAGCCGGCCTCCGTTTCGCCCGGTAACCGCCATGGTACGCAGCGGCGAATCCCTGATTCAACGGCACGGGCTGCCCTGCCAAGAAAATTCAAAGAAAAAGACCTGGTTCCGCAAAGGTTTTTCTCGCCGTTTCGATGCCACTATTCCTTGTGAAACGGGGCGGTCCGGCACCATGCCGCCAAAAGGAGGAATTACACGCATGGAAACCACGAATTGGCACTGGCGAAGGGAGTACCCGGTGGCTCCCGCGAAGCTTGACGCCGTGAACGAAGCGCGGAGTCTCTGGCATGAAACTCCCGGCGAGATCGAAGATGCCCTCGAGTACGGCCGCGAGAAAGCCCGGCTGTTGCGATGGGTGCGGCGGCATATGAAATCCAAGTTGTCGGCGCGCGAGCGCCGTTGCGTCGAGCTGTTGTTTTTCCGTGGGCTGACGTACCGCGAGGTGGCTGAGCGCACGGGGACACACCCCTCGGTGGTGCACCGCGCGGTTCAGCGCGGCCTGGTCAAACTGCGCCGGCAGTTGGCAGACCGCCGCACCCGCGCACGGCTCCGGGTTACGCGCTTCGAGAATGCGGCAACGCGGGGGCGCAGGGAATAATGCGTTCGATAAGGAGAACGGGGTATACTAAGCGCTTCCGATGGTCTGGCATGCGTGACCGGCCTGTGCCTTGCCGGCCGGTAAACCAGAAAAGGCGCGTTCGACACGAATCCCGTGCAAACAGCCACGCCCCATGAGCATGCCGGGAGGGACCGTACCGGGAGGAGAAGCTACATGATTACTCGCGAAGATGCTTTGAACTACCACAGCGTGGGACGGCGCGGCAAAATCGAGGTTATTTCCACGAAACCCTGCCAGACCCAACGCGACCTGTCCATGGCCTACACCCCGGGCGTTGCCGAGCCGTGCCGCGAGATCGAGAAAGACCCCAGCCTTGCGTATGACTACACCGCGCGCGGGAACCTGGTCGCGGTGGTGACCAACGGGTCGGCCGTGCTCGGGCTGGGCAAGATCGGCGCGCTCGCGGGCAAGCCCGTCATGGAAGGCAAGGGCGTGTTGTTCAAGCGTTTCGCCGATATCGACGTGTTCGACATCGAATTGGACACAAACGACCCCGAAGAGATTATCCGGGCCGTCAAGCTCATGGAACCGACGTTCGGGGGCATCAACCTCGAGGATATACGCGCCCCCGAGTGTTTCCTGATCGAAGAACGGCTCAAAGCCGAGATGGATATCCCGGTATTCCACGACGACCAGCACGGCACCGCGATAATTTCGGGGGCGGGACTGATCAATGCGCTCCAGATCGCCGAGAAGGACATCGAGAAGGTGAAAGTGGTGTTCAACGGCGCCGGGGCCGCGGGCATTGCTTGCGCCAAGTTCTACATCGCGCTTGGCGTGAAGCCCGAGAACGTGATTCTCTGCGACAGCACCGGCGTCATCTACAAAGGCCGCACCGACCGCATGAACCCGTACAAAGAGGCGTTCGCCGTCGAGACCGGCGCGCGCACCCTCGAGGATGCGCTTGAAGGCGCCGACGTCTTCGCGGGCCTTTCGGTCGCGAACTGCGTTTCGAAGAAGATGGTGCGGGCCATGGCCGACAGGCCCATCATTTTTGCCATGGCCAACCCCGATCCCGAGATTACGTACGGGGACGCCCTCGAGGCGCGCGGCGACGTTATCATGGCGACGGGCCGGAGCGATTACCCCAACCAGGTCAACAACGTGCTCGGCTTCCCGTTTATTTTCCGCGGCGCGTTGGACGTGCGCGCCCGCGCCATCAACGACGACATGAAGATCGCGGCCGCCTATGCCCTCGCCAACCTCACCAAGGAGCCCGTGCCCTACCAGGTGGAAAAGGTTTACGGCGGCGGGCGGCTTCGCTTCGGTCCCGAATACATAATTCCGAAACCGTTCGACCCGCGCGTGTTGATTTGGGAGGCGTCGGCGGTGGCTCAAGCAGCCATGGAAACCGGCGTGGCACGTATCGAAATCGACATCGAGGAATACCGCGAAGAGCTCGAGGGCAGGCTGGGAATGTCGCGCAAGGTCATGCGGGTGATGATCAACAAAGCCCGCACGCACCCCAAACGGATCGTCTTCCCTGAGGGTGACCAGCTCCCCGTGATCAAGGCATGTGAAACCATCCTGGACGAACGGATGGCGCAGCCCATACTCCTCGGGCCCAGACAACGCATCGAGGCCATGGCCGAGGAGAGCGGCATCCCCCTCGATAGCGCCCTCGAGATTATCGACCCACGGACCACTGACCGTCACGACCGGTACGAGCAGGAGTTCTACCGCATGCGCCAGCGTAAGGGCGTCACGGTTTCGCTGGCCCACGAGTTGATGCTGTTGCGCAACTATTTCGGGGCCATGATGGTCCATCTCGGCGAAGCCGACGGTATCGTGTCCGGCCTCACCACGAATTATGCGGACACGCTGCGGCCGGCGCTCCAGATCATCGGTACGCGGCCGGACGTCCGAAAGGCTGCCGGAATGACGATACTGGCCATGCGCGACCAACTGTATTTCTTCGCCGACGTGTCGGTGACGATCGATCCCACGGCGGAGGAATTGGCCGACATCGCGATCCTGTGCGCGAATCGCGTGCGCGAGTTCGAACTCGAGCCCCGGCTCGCCATGGTGTCGTTCAGCAATTTCGGCAGTGTCCAGGCCCCCGAGGCCGAGAAGATGCGCCGTGCCGTCGAACTGGTGCGCGAACGCGCGCCCGGTCTGAAAGCGGATGGCGAAATGCAGGCCGATACCGCCATCTCGCCGGACATGCTCGAGGAGAACTTCCCGTTCTCGGACCTCAAGGGCGGGGCCAACATTCTCATTTTCCCCTGCCTTAATTCGAGCAATGCCGCCTGCAAACTCGCGCAACGGTTCAGCGGGGCCGAGAGCATCGGACCCATCCTTCTCGGCATGAACAAGCCGGCCCACATCATGGAGTACGGCGGCTACAACGAGGCCGACATCGTCAACATGACAGCGCTGGCCGTCGTCGACGCCCAAGGCGCCGTGTCCGACCTGCTTCGAAAATAAGGCCGGCGCGGAAAAAGGCCGTCCGTTGATCCGGCTCATACCCGAGCGGGTGGGGCTGCTTGTCTTCATCGTCATGCGCGGCATCGCGAGCAGCCCGGGCGTTTGAACTCTCCGCACTTCGTTTGCTATACTTGTTTGGTTTTGCCGCCGGGAAACGGGGCGGCGGTTTCAGAAGTGTGCCTGGCTCAATCCGTTAATCCGCCGCATGCATAACAGTTGAGGACGAGTTGTGGTAGAGCGGACGTTCGTGATGATAAAGCCCGACGCCGTCGGGCGCCGCCTCATCGGCGAGGTCATCGGCCGGTACGAGGCAAAAGGCCTGAAACTCGTGGGCCTGAAGATGCAGATCGTCTCAAGAGCGCTGGCGGAGAAACATTACGCCGAGCATCTTGGCAAACCGTTCTACCCGGGGCTATTGGATTTCATTACGTCGGGTCCCACCATCCAGATGGTGTGGGAAGGCGAAGAGGCCATTGCCATGGCGCGCAAGCTCAATGGGGCCACGAACTCGCGCGAGGCGGATGCCGGCACGATTCGGGGCGATTTCGGTCTCACGGTGCAGAACAACCTCGTGCACGCATCGGACGCGCCGGACACGGCCAAACGGGAGATTGCCCTGTATTTCGAGCCGGCGGAATTGTGGGAGTATTCGCAGCCCGGCGAAGCTTGGCTGCGTGAATAAACAGCGGTTTGGACCGAGCAGGAAAGGAGGCCATCGCATGGCTGGTGGACGTAAGGTTCGTCGCGCGAAGATCGCCAAACACAAACGCAAGAAGAAGCGTCGCGCGAACCGCCACAAGAACAAGTAGCAAGCGGATGGCGCGTCTCGGTTCGGGTGTTTTGCAAACGTACCACGGCCCCGGTTTTCGGGGCCGTGGGCGTGCGTGTGACAATGCGGCACGGACCTGCACGGGATGTGCTGGAGGTGGTCGATAATGGCGGATGAAGAGAAGAAGATTCTCATCGATGAAGACTGGAAAGCCCAGGTAGCCCGCGAGAGAGAACAGGCCCGTGCCAAGTCCGGGGAGAAAGCCCAGGAAGCCCCTCAGCCGGCCGCAGACACAAAACCTGATGCTGAAATGCCTGAGGAAGAGCCCGTCGAGGCCAGTTTCACGGCACTGGTCAACAGCCTGGCAGCGCAGGGGCTGTACGCGCTCGGCGTCATCGCTCCCCAGGACGCCAAAGAGGTGTATGTGGATATCGCGTCCGCGCGCTTCATCATCGACACGCTCATGATGCTGCGAGAGAAAACCAAGGGCAATCTGACGTCCGAGGAGTCCGGTCAGCTTACGGGCACCCTGGCGGATCTCCAGCGTTTCTATGTGGCGCGTGCCCAACAGGTGCATGAGCAGACCTTGAAACAAGCGGGGGTCGATCTGAAAAACCTGCGCAATCCCAAGGCGTAAGCGGCTCGGGCGCCATTAGAGAGAGAAGGAGGCGAGCCATGCCTGCCTATGTCGTCGTTGGTATGCAGTGGGGCGACGAGGGAAAAGGAAAGATCGTCGACTACCTCACGAAGTATGCCGAGATGGTGGTCCGTCATCAGGGCGGAAACAACGCCGGCCACACGGTGGTGGTGGACGGGAAGCAGACCATCCTTCATCTTATCCCCAGCGGCATTCTCCACAAGGGCATAACGTGCATCGTCGGCAACGGCACAGTACTGGACCCGGCGGTCGTCATCCAGGAACTGAACAGCCTGGAAGCCGCGGGCTACGAGACCCACGGGCGCTTGTTCTTCTCGGATTGCGCCCACGTGATCATGCCGTATCACAAGCTGCTCGACAAGGCCCAGGAGCGTTTCCGGGGCAAAAACCGCATCGGCACCACGGGCCGGGGCATCGGCCCCTGTTACGCCGACAAGGCCGACCGCATCGGGATCCGAATGGGCGACCTGGTGAACGAGCCCATCTTCAAAGAGAAGCTCGCGGCCGTCCTCGATTACAAGAACGGCGTACTGGAAAAGGTGTTGAACGAGGCGCCGCTGCGCTTTGAGGACGTCTTCGAGGAGTACCGGGTCTACGCGGAGCGGTTGCGCCCCTTTGTTACGGATGCGGTAAAGCTGGTGCACGACGCGGTCGCGGCCGACAAGCGGATCGTCTTCGAGGGCGCCCAGGGCGCCATGCTGGACCTCGATCACGGAACCTACCCCTACGTCACGAGCTCGACCACGGTGTCGGGCGGGGTATGCGCGGGCGCCGGGGTAGGCCCCACCAACATCCACGGCGTAATTGGGATCGTGAAAGCCTATACGACCCGTGTGGGCGAAGGCCCCTTCCCCACGGAGTTGACCGATGCCCTGGGCGAGCAACTGCGCACGCAGGGGAACGAGTATGGCGCCACCACGGGGCGGCCCCGCCGCTGCGGCTGGTTCGATGCGGTGCAATTGCGCCGCGCTTCGAAACTCAACGGCATGACCGCAATCGTGTTGACGAAGCCGGACGTGCTCAGCAACCTGGACCCGATCAAGATCTGCACGGCGTATCGGGTGAATGGCAAGGTCACCAAGGATTTCCCGACGGGCATCGATGTCCTCGAGAACATCGAGCCCCTGTACGAGGAGATACCGGGCTGGAACCAGGATATCTCGTCTTGCCGCACCTGGGAAGAGCTGCCCGAGAAAGCCCAGCGCTATTTCCTGCGGATCGAGGAATTGCTTGGCGTGCCCGTATGCACCGTCAGCGTCGGACCCGGCCGTGAACAGACCATCGAACGCATCGATCCATTTGCCATCGATGCCTGCGGCGCCGGGCACGGATTGACGGGAAATCCCGCATGAGGTTTACCGCGCGTCATCGCACGTTCTCGCCATGACGACAAGACGCCCATATGCCTTTGGCCGCGGCGCCCGGCTTTGCTGCCGGGCGCTTATGGTTTTCGTGGCGGCAGCGGCCTGTGGTTGCCTCGCCGGTCCCGAGCCGATTCCCCCGAAGGAAGCGCTCAACCGCGCCCACCAGCGCATTACGCGCCTGCTCGACGAGGAGCGGACCCAGTATCCGGCCGCCATGGCCATCGAGTCCCCCGAGATACCCGCGGACCCGGCCCGTATTGTGGTCTGGTATCCGTCACACCCGATCATCGCGGCAGGGCTTAGACGGCCCGGCGGACCGGCCGCTTTCGAACAGGCCCATCCCGGGCTGAAACTTGATGGTCAGTTCATCGGCGAATGGCATGTGGCGGTTCAGAAGCTTACGGTAGCTCTGGCCGCCGGTGACGTGCCGGATATCGCGGTGGTCGAGCGTTCGTGGGCGGCCCGCCTGGCTCAGGCCGGCCGGCTCATGCCCCTGGACGGGTTTCTTCCCCTGGAGGTACTCGACGATATCCATCCGGCGGCGCGCGACGCCTACGCGATGCAGGGAAGGGTGTGGGCGTTGCCCGCGGACGGTTTCTGCAGCGTGTTGTTCTTCAATCGGGACCTGGTGGCGAACGCGCCAGAAACGTGGGACGAGCTGCGCAACGCCGCGCCCGGGGCCAAGGCCGTCCGCGCCATCGGTTACGTCCCCTTTGTCGAATCGTTGTGGTCAGCCGGGGGCCGGGTGTGCGAACTCAATCAGAGCGGCCTGACCGCGCCAGCCGCGATGCGCACGCTCGAGTTCCTGCTGGAGTTGCGCGACTCGGGACGAACCGAGGCGCGGATGTTGCAGGATCCCGCGTGGGGATTCTCAGCATTTCTCAACGGCGACGTCGCCATGACGGTGGGGTCATCGGAATGGCTGCCACAGACGTTTGATGTGAAGTTTCCGGTGGGCATGGCACCAGTGCCGGGAGAGAGCGGCCCGGTATCACGCCTGGGAGACATGGCATTGGTCGTTTTCGCAAAATATGCCCCCGCGAAACGCAACGGTATTGTGGCCGTGTTGGATTTCCTGACCGGACCGACCGTGCAAGGCACGGAGGCGGCGTTTCGCGGCTCGATGCCCGTGCGGCAATCGGTGGCGGACACGGCCGAGATTCCCGCGGGGCTGCGCGAAGCATACGCCGCAGCTCAAGCGCCGCCTTTCACGGGCGTCTGGAGCGCCGCCGAATTCGAATTGTGGAGTGCCCTCGAGCTGACGTATCGCTGGGCGGACCAAACGGAAGACTCCCGGAACAAAGCTCAATAGGCGCCACGCGGACCGTGCCACGGCGAAATAGAGGGCTGAAACTAAGTCTCCTCCGCCCCTCCGGGGCAGGATGATGGAGTTGGCTTATCCCGGGGCTGCGGCCTGCCGCCTCTTGCGGGGCTCCGGACTTGATCTCCGCGGTCACCGCAGCGCGGGCGTCTCGCCTGCAGTTTCCGGGTAGAATGAGCATTTTGCTCATGATTGGCATCCGGGGTTATGTCTGTTGGAGACCTGCGGTCGTAAGAGTGGCATGGTCGGGAGACCATGCCACAGCGCGGGGGTGAGGAATGGATGGGTGTCAAGGGTGTGAACGGGTGAAAGGTGTGAAGGGTTTGGAGGACGCGCCACAGCGGGGACGTGCATGTTGTCTTCGCAGCGGAGGGCCGGTTGGAAAACCGGCACTCGGCTGAGCGAAAAACAGTGATAGGTGATACGTGGGGCCGGGGGATACTTGCCGGAGCCGCTCATCCAAACCCGAAACCCGCTGCACGGAAACAGGTGTTGTGCTTCTCGTTTCGGTGCCCGCTATTTCGTCTTCATCTCGTGCATTTCGTCGCTTTGCCGCTATAGGTTCTTTTGCACTGCAACCACGTATCATCACGCCGAAACAGAAGCTCTGGCTCAAAACGAAACCGGCGGCGAAGGCATCTTCGCCGCCAGCACGTAAACGTTCTCTCGAACGTCAGGATCATTCGGGGATCAGCCACGCCTCCGCGACCTGGCATCCGCGTCCTTCAACACGCTGCCATTCGAGGTCGAGAACGCCGTCCGCCGTCAATTCCTTCGGCAACACGAAGTCAACGGGCCATATGGGATTGGGCTGCGCCATGGGTCCGTGTACCTCGTGGCCCCCGTCAGCCACGAGCCGCATCGTTGGCCTGAACCGCCCCGCATAAGTAACGCGCAGGGTGTAGGCCTTGGCGGGGTCCAGCCCTTCGTAGTGCATCTTGAGGGGGGTAACGAACAGCGTCTGGGCTTGGTCGAGCCAGGACAGCCGGTCGTCGGTGTACTCGCGCGTCCTGTTGTCCTGGCCGCGGGCATGTTCGCACTGCGGCCCGTTGACGAAACCGGGGTCTTCCTCCCATGTGGTCTGCTTGACGAGGTGAGGCTGTTTCCAGGCGCATCCGAGGTCGTCGTACAACGCGCCGGGTTTCGGATTCTCCCACGTGAGGAGCCGGTCGATGACGGCATTCCGCTCATCATCGCTGGCCAGGGCCGGAAGCGTTGCGATCTCCTTCATGAGCCACAGCCTGTTGCTGAGCGGAAGGTCGATGCCGTCGAGAATGGCCCCGCGCTCGGGGTTAAGCGCAAAATAGGGCGGCAGAACCGAGAGCTGCATCCCGATGCTCTCATGCATCGCCATCGAGACCTCCTCAATGCGCTTCCGAAGCTCCGGACGCACCTGCGGCGGCGGGGTCTGACTGAGTTTCGTGTGCAGCGCGGCCGCCGCTTCGCCAACTCCGGTTCCCCGAATGCCTTCCAGGGCAGTGTAGATTTCCTGTTCCTGTGCGGTCTCGGCGGCCAACCGCGCGCGGATATACCCGTCGCAAAGCGCACGCAGCAGGTAGAGCTGGAACCGCCAGTTGCCCGACAAATCGGCCCCGCCCCGTTGCTCGAGGGCCTGCCAATGCGCCAGCGTCGCGTCGATGCCAGCATTGTCGAGAACAGGGCCAACCCAGTTGGCTTCCAGCATGTAAAGCCCTTCTGCGACGTCATCCGCGTACGCCTCCCCGAAGAACGCCCGCGCGTACTCGCGCACAATGCCTTTTACGTCCGCTTCCGGATTCCAGGCCAGGGACGTCCAGATCATCTTGTTCAAGTCGTCGTGGCATCCATCCGAATAAGACACAAAACCCTGTGCCAGCGGCGCGAAAAGGTTATGAATATGGGCGGTGCCGATGGGCCTGGGATTTGAGCATTCCCGGCCGATCAACTGGGCAAACGCGCGGTCCCAATCCGGCACCGGGTACTGGCACCGCACATTGTGCGTGATATCGGGGTAGCGGCGAATCGCATAACGGGACGGCGTGCGCTCGCGCTCTTCCTTCAAGGAGATCTGGGTCCACGGCCCGAAGATCACGCCTGTCAGCCACTCCGGCTGGTTGTCTTGAAGGTATTTGAAGAATACTTCGTTCTGCTCAACGGTAAAACCTTGGTTCGATACCCACAGGCCCGCTTTGGGGAAGTGTTTGTGCAGCACCCCGGTCATCTCGGCGAGCCAGGGCATGAGGTCCTGGGGTTCCGTGTCTCCCGGATCGCCCCCAGGCACCATGACGTGATCGATTCTGGGATACGCCGCAAACAAGGCGTCGCGCGCCTCCAATGCCTGCTTGTATTCGTCCGGGTTCTTGACGTTCTCGCCGAGCGCCAGGAAGAGCCACACGTCGATCCCGTAGGAATCCAGCATCGCCGACACTTTCCGGTTCATCTGCTCCTGCGGCAGCGGCATGATCTGGTTGCTCTCTTTGTCCTCGTCCAGGCTCGGGATTACTTCAATCGCGTTCGCGCCGAAAATGATGCAGTCGCGCACATACTGCTCGTACACTTCCACGGTCCACGCATCGTAGCTGTTGGCCGTGTCGCGGTACCCAATCTGATGGCCCCGCATGGAATACACCGGCGCCGAAGACACCGACAGGCTCTCGGGCAGCGTGATGCTGCCCTTCCCTAGTTCCGCCGTACGAATGAGGTGTCCCACAGCATACAGCGCGCCCCGCTCGTCATGGCCGACAAGATACAGCGTGGCGCCGTCGCAATGAACCGCATACCCCTCAGCCTTGTCCGGCACCTGCACCCCCCCCGGCAACGCAAACGATGCGGGCAACGTAGCGGCCGTTCCAAGCACAATCGCCGGCGAGGCGCCGGGTGCTCCAGCCAGAGCAATCTGCACGCCGCTGCGTTTCTCGAGCTCCTGTTGGAGCATTTCCCCCGCCTTCGCAAGCAGCGCGTTCCCTTCCGGAACGTACAGTTGCGCCTTCGACCAATCCACCTCGCCCGGCGCTGCGGCGGCCGCAGCAGCGGGAGGAGCCGCCGGGACTTCAGCCGGCGCGGCTGCCCGCGGCTCAGCCGGCTTTTGGACCGGAGCGGCAGGACCGGTCTCGCTCTTTTCCTGAACACACGAAGTCACACAACAAACGAGCAAAAGCACCAGGGCTTTCGCAATCATATCCGTGGCAATACCCAGACGCATCGTTTCTCCCCTGTCTGTTTTTTGTTCCCTGCACGCACCTTCGGCCTCACGGCACAATGCCCCCGCGAGGCCGGCACTTCGGAACACCCGTAGTACACCCATAATACCAATTTTGGGGACACAATACTCAATTATGATTGCTACACCCGCGAAAGAATCGTCTCTCGTCTGCGTTCCATATCTTTGATATGAAGAATTGAGTATTGTGTCCCCAAAATTGAATTGAGGGGTGCCGGGGGCATTGCTGCGCCCCGCACCCCTCATTTACTGCTTACACTATGTCCGCATGGCCCCGCTTACGCGGCGGCCAGGTGACGTGCGCCATTGTACAAGGTCACGGAAAGTCCATGCCGGAAGTGATGCCGATCGGGTACTTAAATGCGAATTCGTTTACCGGCCATGCATCGTGCCCGTGGTAGCGAGCCCATTCCACGTGGCCGTCCATGAACAGGATGTTCATGCCGCCCGGAATGTGGTTGAACCGGTTGGCATCAACGCCGCCGCCGCCCGCAGAATACGCACGGCTCTCGTCGTACATGACAACGAGTTCAGACTGCGCGGTTGCCGAGCCCGCGGGATTGTTGATGTCGGTGATGCAGAACCGCTCGATGCCTTCACGCAACCGGCGAATGGTGATCTGTTTGCCCGACGGCAGCGGTGGAGGGGTGAAGTCGTTGTCTCTGTTCGCCCACTTGATGTTGCTGTCTGCCGTGTTGTACGAGCCGCTGCCCATGATGTAGCAGCCGACCGCGAAATAGTCATCAACCGTGTTGGTCATCCACTCTTGCGCGATCATGCGGCCGAAGTACCGGTAGCTGCGGACATCGGTGAACCGGCTGGTGTAAAGGTCGGTGTGCCAGTACGGCGCGCACGCATTCGGATTCAAACCGCAATCGTAGAAACGCGCCCTGGCGGTCCCGGAACCAACCAGCGGCTCAACAACCCGGGGGGCAGCTTCCTTGCCAAAGCAGGGGTTGTCCTTCTCCTTGTTGGTGGTGGCATAGGTGACGAAGTTCTGGTCGCAGCCGCCCAGGGTGTTTCTGGCCAGACTGAAATCGGTGGCTTTGTAGTCGTCATACCGGCCGGCCGACGGGCATGCCATGATCATGACGTCCGTGCAGTATTCCGGATAGACCTGCCATGCGCCCATTGCAGCGGCCATCTTCTTGCCCGCGACATTGGTGTCGGTGTTGGTGTGGTCAATGCTGCAATAGGGCCACACTTCGCCTTTTGACTCGTTGGCGAACATCTTGCAGACGATGCCCCATTGCTTGAGGTTATTCTGGCAGCTCGAACGCCGCGCGGCTTCGCGGGCCCGCGCCAGTGCCGGCAGAAGAATCGCGGCCAGAATACCGATGATCGCGATAACGACCAACAATTCAATCAGCGTAAAACCTTTCTTAGATACCATGATATCGACTCCCTATGGTTTATCAAGAGTACTTCACTCAATTGGTCTCAAAACTTCATCTCGGCTCAGCGCGTCGAAACCTCGACGAATATGCCGCGTGGGTACCACAGAATTTCCGCTATTCCCTCCTTTCCTGACTGTTACAGGGGACACCCAGCACCGGAAATGACACTCATCACCTGTACCTATCCCCCTACCGTGTGTGAAACCTGAGGACAGACCTTGAGGCTCCGGCATGTTCCTGAGACTCACCAGCACCCCACGACTCCTGGGTGCTCGTGTCAGCCGCCCTGCGCCGGATTCGGGCCCCCAGACCCTTACCCAAACCCCAACAGGACGTAAGGAGCCACAACGTCCTACTCCAGACGGCGGGCTTTCTAGGAGAGCAACAACCAAATCAAAAGAATAATCGCTTAACTATCAACTGCCCGTCATCTCTTGGCAGGATTGTGCCAGCACTGCCATTTGAATGTCAAGAGCTATCTGTGGTAGCTGTTGTAGGGCATCTGCAAGAACGACGTAAGCTACTAGACTTTAAAGACTTAAGTAAAGACCACAGGAAGGCTTGAGGTGGGAAAAGCAGCCGTTCCACGGTCACCGGCTTCCGCTCCGACGAGTAATTCCGGGGCAAAAACGAATAAAATATCCCCTGCGCGCGCGGCAGTTGCGAATGCGGGCACCGCTCCCCCTCTGGATGATAATCGACAACTAACGGCAAGCCTTGAGGGGATAAGCACAAATCTCACTGATAACCCCTGAATACTCCATCGTTGATCCGGCCGAAAGGAATTCGCGCTCGAAGCAATGCGTTGGCGGGCGAAGTGACCAATAAACCGAGTGTTGTGTCCCCAGAGTCAGAACAGAGTAAGGAGTGCCGGCGATACTGCTGCCGGCACTCCTCGCTCCCGTACTTCTTTTCTATATCCGCACGGCCCCGCTTACGCGGCGGCTGTGCGCAATATGTCTGAGACGGTCTCAGGGGAAATCCAAATTGTCGGGGTCGCAGCCGGGCGGCACCACGTAGGCGAATTCGTTTACCGGCCAAAGCTCGCTGCCATGGTACCGCGCCCATTCCACGTGGCCGTCCATGAACAGGATGTTCATGCCGCCCGGAATGTGGTTGAAACGGTTGGCATCGACGCCGCCGCCGCCCGCATCATACGCACGGCTCTCGTCGTACATGACAACGATTTCCGACTGCGCAAGGGCCGAGCCCGCGGGGTTGTTGATGTCGGTGATGCAGAAACGCTCGATGCCCTCACGCAACCGGCGGATGCTGATCTCTTTGCCGGAAGGCAGCGTGACGCTGAAGTCGCTCGCCCGATTACGCCACGAGGAATTGGTTTCCGAAGTAGGAGCGCCCGGCCACTTCCCCGTGGTGTAGTTGTTCATGACGCTCTGCCCGACCGCCCAGTAGTCCAGCGCAGTGTTCACCATCCAGGACTGCTCGATCATGCGGCCAGGATAGCGGTAGCTGCGAACATCGGTGAACCGGCTCGTGTAGAGGTCGGTGTGCCAATACGGCGCGCACGCGTTCGGGTTGATGCCGCAATCGTAGAAACGCGCCTTTGTGCCGCCGGAGCCTACCAGCGGCTCCACTACTCGGGGGGCAGCTTGCTTGCCAAAGCAGGGGTTATTCTGGTCGTTGTCGGTCGTGGCACGGGTCACCGAATTGGTGTCGCAGCCGCCCAACGCGTTTCTGGCCAGGCTGAAATCGGTGGCTTTGTAGTCGTCATAACGGCCGGCTGACGGGCAGGCGGCGATCATGACGTCTGTGCAGTATTCGGGATACACCTCCCACGCGCCGGGGGCCACGGCCATGTTCTTGTCAGCCGCGAACGACGTATTCGTGTGGTCAATGCTGTTGTAAGGCCAACGTTCGCCCTTGGACTCGTTGGCGAACATCTTGAAAACGATGCCCCATTGTTTGAGGTTGTTCTGGCAGCTCGAACGCCGCGCAGCTTCGCGGGCCCGCGCCAGTGCCGGCAGAAGAATCGCGGCCAGAATGCCAATGATCGCGATCACCACCAGCAGCTCTATCAACGTAAAGCCTTTCTTGGATATCATAATGTCGACTCCCTGCGGTTCTTTACGATTCAGCTCCGTTACTTTTCATTTCATCAGGACCGATAAGCTCTTCGAAACCCTTACGAAGATGCTTGATGAGTACGGATTGCTTCCCTTGGCGCTCTCCTTATCCTTAGGGTTGACGGAGGACTCTCCACCAGGAGTGGCAGCGACCCCAACCGCCAATCCTCTATTCAAGTTCTGCAAGCTGAAGGGTATCGTTTCGCACGGCCCCTCGCCTGCCGCGCCTCGGACTGCCGAAGCGCTATGCTTCAACCGTCTTGTCCGACGTTTGGGCCCTTTTCCATAACCAAAATGCTAACAATGACTTAGGAGCCCGAAAGCCTCTGCGTTAACAACGCCACTTGCCAGCAAGGTCCAAATCACCTAGAATTGACGCGTCAGCCGACAGGTTTCATAGCCAGCAGTCTATGTTGGATACGACACTAACAGGGTTGTAGTGTCGATAATTGAATATTTTGATCGGATTTCCAGAATGAATAAGTTGTACGGGCTGATCGCGGAGCGAACCGTCCAACGGTACGGCTACATATTGACTGCGCAGCGGCCGCTATCCGTTGGCTACCACGAGTTCACGCATGTGAACGGGGAAACCCCGCGTCCGTGCGAGGACTTGGCCTGGCCGGGTACGGTGGACCACCTCTCTCCCGAGAACAAGCGCGAACTGCCGCCGCACGACCACGATCATTGCGAGTTGCTGCTGATCCTCGGGGGCAAAGCCGTGCACCGCACGCAACACTACGTGGCGCCCCTGGGGCGGGGAGATATCGTCATGACGTCTCCGGGACAGCCCCACGCGTTCGACCAAATCGACGGCATCCAGCGGATCGAATGCGGGTGTTTGTCGGAATGTGTCGCACACGGCTCGGAGGACCTGTGGGGGGAGCCGGGCGTGCTTCAGCTTTTTCTGGCGCCCGATGCCCTGGCCCCGGCGGGAAGCCTCCGGGTAACCCATCACAGGCTGAATGAAGAGAATCTGGCGTTATGTATCGCGGAATTCCGGGCGATGGCGCTCGAGCTGGAACGGGGGAGGCCATCGCTTCCCTACCTCAGGCGCTGTCTGGGCAAGCTGATAATCGTGGTGGGGCGTTCGTACGCGGATTCCCAAGGGCTTGACCCTTCCGAAAGTCTGAACGAACAGCTTCTCGACTGGCTCAGGATAATCGAGAATCACGCCTCCTCGAACGAGCCGTTCCGCGTGTCTGACCTTGCGAAGCAGTATGGACTGTCGCCGGGCCATCTTGCGCGCCAGTTCAACAAAGCCGTTGGGGTCAGTCCGTCCCAGTATTTCCAGCACCGCCGCGTGCAGCACGCGTGCTGGCTGCTGCTGCACACCCAGCATTCGGTAACGGACATAGCCTACGCGCTTGGTTTTTCGGATGTTCCCCATTTCGAGAGAGTGTTCCACGAGCGGCGCAAGATGACGCCGCGCGCCTACCGCGACCGTTTCAGCGAAAAAAAGCCGTAACTTATCCCCTTCCCACACGAAGGTTGGATGGAGCGGGCGGCCGCTGTCCCGCGGCTGCACTGCACTCCCCGCCATGGCGTGATTTCCACGGTTAACGCCGTGAGGGAAAGGACATAAGCGGCCTGGCGCGCACGTTTGCGCGCGCAGGTTGCGCGCAGCATGCCCGGCACATTCAAGGATCATTTTCCTCAGAGCTTGTGATATAACTTCTGTTCTGGGCTGTGTTTTGGTGTCGGGAATCCGCCCGGACGCCCTGTGCGCAGCAGGCCGGGACCGGGCAGGAATTCAACGTTTGAGGCGCAGGAAGGGATGGGCACGCTATGACGAATGATCTGTCCGGGAAAGAGATCTTATTGGCGGCGATACGGAACGAGCAGACGCCCCGTCCGGCGTGGCTGCCCTTTGTGGGGGTTCATGGCGGAAAACTTATCGGCAAGACTGCGACCGAGTACCTGCAATCCGCGGACTGTGTGGTCGAGGGTTTGCTGAAAGCGCGGGAATTGTACAAGCCCGACGGGCTGCCGGTGTTGTTCGACCTGCAAATGGAAGCGGAGGTGCTGGGTTGTAACCTGCAGTGGGCTGACGAGGTGCCGCCGTCGGTCACGTCGCATCCGCTGACCTCGCGCGCTCTGGGCGATCTGCCCGAGTTCGACCTCGCAAAGGGGCGGTATCCCATCGCGAAGGAGGCCTTGGTGCGCTGCCGAGAGAAGATGGGCAGCGACGTGGCGTTTTACGGCCTGATTACCGGCCCGTTCACGCTGGCGTCGCACCTGCGCGGAAGCGAACTGTTTCTCGATATGATGACGTCGTCCGATGAGGTGCACCGGTTGTTGGATTACTGCGCGAATGTGGGCTGCAAGGCGGCGGATTTCTACCTCGAGCACGGGGCGGACGTAATCGCGGTGGTGGACCCGATGACGAGCCAGATATCTCAGCAGCATTTCGAACACTTCATTGCTCAGCCGCTGAACAAGGTCTTTGCCCACATTGCGGCGAAAAACGGGATGTCGTCGCTGTTCGTTTGCGGCGACGCGACGCGCAATCTCGAGTTGATGTGCCGCACGAAGTGCGACAACGTGCAGGTCGATGAAAACATTCCGCTGGACCTGCTCAAGAACCTGGCTCACAAATACGGCAAATCGTTCGGGGGCAATCTCAAGCTCACGGTGGTACTGCTCTTGGGCAGCGAAGCCGATTGCATGCTCGACGCCATCCGCTGCATCGACCTGGCGGGTCTTCAGGGCTTCATTCTGGCCCCCGGCTGCGATCTGCCGTACGCCACCCCGGAGCGCAACCTGATCGCGGTGGCCCAGATGGTGCACGACGACTATCAGCGCCAGGTGTCACGCACTTCCCTCAAGGCAACCCAGATGGAGTCGTTTGACGATATTCAGTTGCCCGATTACGGCAACAAGGACGTGGTGTTTGTGGACGTCATCACCCTGGATTCGTCGGCCTGCGCGCCCTGCCTGTACATGATTGACGCCGCGCGCAACGCCGCCGAACACGCCAACTGCTATGTCACCGTGCGTGAGCACAAGGTCAAAACGCGCGACGGCATCGGTTACATGTGCCGGCTCCACGTCGAGAACATCCCGTCGATCTGCATCGACGGCAAGCTGCGCTTTTCTTCGCAAATCCCGGACCGCCACACCTTGATAGCCGCTATCGAGGCGCGGGCAAAGGAAAAGCAGGGAGGCGGCGGATGACCGCGCTGAGCCTGGTCACCGGATTCCTGGGCAGCGGCAAGACCACGTATTTGCGCCGGCTCGTCAACCAGTACCGCGACCGCCGGCTGGTGTTCCTGGTCAACGAATTCTCTCCGGTGGACATCGACGGGCCCCTCCTCGGGAGCGTCGAGGATGACGTCCTATCGCTGCCCGGCGGCAGCATCTTCTGCACATGCCTCGTAACGGAATTCATCAGCACCCTCAAGAGCATCCCCGAGCGGTTCGGCAGAGAGGCGCCGGTGGAGGGCGTCATCATCGAAGCCAGCGGCATCGCGAACCCGAAGGTCGTCGAGCGCATGCTCCGCGAGACCAGACTCGACGAACATTACGCCCTCAGCACCATCGTCACCATCGTCGATCCCGGCACGTTCCCCGTTCTCAGGCACACGTTGCCCAACATCGTAGCCCAGGTAGAGGCCAGCGATACCGTCATCCTCAACAAAGTCGATGTGTTCGACGCGGAAACCCTCAAATCCGTCGAAGAGGACCTCCGTCGTATCCACCCCGGGGTGCGGATTGTCCGCGCAACATATTGTGAGGTCGCTCTGGATGTCCTTGCGATGCCGCAATACCGCGGGCTGGAGGGGGAATACGCGCCGTGCGCGGATCCCAATTACGCGCGATTCACCGTGAAGGTGCCGGTTCCCCTCGATGAAGCCAGACTGCGCGCGGCACTGGAGGGCGTGAGGACGGTTCTGTTTCGCATGAAGGGTTTCGTGCCGGGGCCGTCGGGCAGCCTTTACCTCGATTATTCGGGCTCGGGCCTGACCCTCGCACCGGCCGCGGAACCGCATCCCGCCCACGAACTCGCCATCATCGCCAGCGGGCCCCGCTACGAAGAAGCCCGCCGTTTTGTCGAAGCTCTCAAACGCGGCGCCTGCAACGCCTGATGCCGCTCCCCGCGAAGTAACGCTGCCCGTGCCGGCTGGTCCAGGGGGATTCTTTGCGCAACGGATCGCGGTGTCGCATGTATAATAGGACAGGGCGTGCTCGATGGTAGCGGGAGCGCGGTACGGTTGTGGCTGGCCGCGAGAAGCGGGGAAAGCCGGCGTTCCCGTAGAGGGAGGGAAATTCCATGCGAAACAGGATTGGTCTCACCGGGACGTTGCTTTTGTGCGTGTTCATCGCAGGCATTGGGTGCCCGCTGTCGGCGCCGATGCTGCGGCTGGTTTTCAATCAGGGAACCTGCGGCGACACAGCCGGTTACAGCGAATCGGACTATTCAGACTTTTTCGGAGGCGAACAGCAGCTCGGCGACGATTTCGAGCTCACTGCGCCAACGTCGACCGTCACCCTCGTGAAATGGTGGGGCGCCTACCGGGACGACGACCCCGTGACCGACGATTTCACGCTGACTGTCTTCCGGGACAATGGGACCGGCATGCCGGATACGGGCGGCTACTGGGAATGGCGGGCGGGCGACGTCGTAAACCGCACCGCTACCACCATGCGCATTGCCCCGGCCACTTGGGACCTGACCGTCTACGAGTACAGTTGCGAGGTGGAAGGCTGGGTGGGAATGGAGCCGGGCGAAAAATACTTCCTCTCGATTGTCAACGACACGGGCAAATGGATGTGGTGTGACAACGGGTCGGCCTCCGAGGGGAACAACTTCGGCGTGGCACGCGAGGGGTGGGGCGATGACTGGGGCTCCAACGCTGTTGACATGGCCTTCCAGCTCTGGAGCAACGAGGCGCTGTGGCCGCCGGGGATCTGGGAAAAATAGATGCGGCATCTTGCCGCCGACGTTGACCGGCGGGGGCGCCGGTCCCGCACGCCCGTTCTTGCGCTGCAACCCGCGGGGCAGTAGAGTATCCCTTGGCGCACACAAGAAAGGGAGGGCTGTCTCATGGGGAAACGCCGGGGATGGATTCTGGTGATATTGGCGGTGGCGGCGGTCGGCTTGGGGAGCGGCGGTTGCGCGCGGCTGGGCGCACCTCGGGGAAAAGGCCCGCTGACGCTGGCCGATAACGGCCAAACGGATTTCTTCATTGTGATTGCGGAGGACGCCTCGCCTTCGACCAGTCACGGCGCGGCCGAACTGCAGCATTACCTACGCGAAATCACTGGGGCGGTGTTCCCGGTACAAACCGACGCCGTAGCGATGGGCAAGCACGAGATCATCCTGGGCGACAGCAAACACCTGCGCCAGCTCGACACCCGGGTGGATTTCGATGCGCTGGGCGATGAAGGCTACGTGCTCCGCACGGTGGGCCCGCATTTGGTGATTGCCGGGGGCGCGTTGCGGGGCAATCTCTACGGCGTGTACGGCCTGCTCGAAGACCACTTCGGCTGCAAGTGGTTTACCACTGCCGTGAGCCGCGTTCCGAAACAGCCCAGGCTGAAGTTCGGCCCCATAAACGAGACCAAGGCGCCGGTTTTGGAGTACCGGGAACCGTTCGTTATGGATTGTTTTGACGGCAACTGGTGCGCCCGCAACCGGATGAACAGCAGCGCGGCCTCGCTCGAGGAGAAGCATGGCGGCAAGGTGCGTTTCGGCAACGGCATGTTCGTGCACACGTTCAATTCTCTCGTCCCGCCGGATACCTGTTTCGATGAGCATCCCGAGTACTTCTCGGAAATAGGCGGCAAACGGGTCAAGGACCACACGCAACTCTGCTGCACCAACCCGGACGTGGTGCGCATCGTCACCGAAGAGGTTAAGAAGCGCATCGCGGCGGACCCCGGCGCCTTCGTGTACTCGGTGTCGCAGAACGACTGGGACAACCATTGCGAGTGCGCGGTCTGCCAGGCCCTGGCCGAGAAGGAAGGGTCGCAGATGGCGCCAGTCCTGCAGTTGGTCAACCAGGTCGCGGAAGAAATCGAGAAGGTATACCCCGACAAGGCCATCGAGACCCTTGCCTACCAGTGGACGCGCAAGGCCCCGAAGACGATGCGGCCCCGGCCAAACGTCATCATCCGGCTGTGCAGCATCGAATGCTGTTTCATGCATCCCCTGGCCACCTGCGACAGCGAGCAGAACCGCGCGTTCCGGCGGGACGCCGAGGCCTGGGCCAAGGTCGCGAACCGGCTCTGGGTATGGGATTACGTGACCAGTTTCCGCCATTACCTCGTGCCGTTCCCGAACCTCCGGGTGCGTGACGACAACATTCGGTTCTTCATCCGGAACAACGTGGTGGGCATCTTCGAGCAGGACACCTACACGACGCGGAACGGCGAGTTCAACGAGCTGAGCGGCTATCTCAACGCGAAGCTCTTGTGGGACCCTGAATATGGCGAGGACCAGGCCATTGACGAGTTTCTCGAAGCGGTGTACGGCAAGGCATCCAGACCCATCCGTGCCTACCTCGATATGCTCCACGACAAAGTCGAGAAGGAGAACATCCACTGCGACATCTGGATCGGGCCCAAGGAGGCGCCTTACCTGACGGAAGACGTGATGGCGAAGGGCGAGAAGCTGTGGGACAGTGCGGAGGCCGCCGTCGCGGACCAGCCGGCGGTTCTCGAACGCGTAAAGATTGCCCGGCTCTGCCATGAATACAGCTGGCTCGAACAAAACCGGCTCAAGGGCAATGTGCTGTACGAGTTCGACCACGCCAATTTCGCGGTCCAGCCCCGGCCGGATTTTCAGAGGCGCGTGCAATCGTTCTTCGAGGTGGCGCGCAAGGCCAGCGTAACGTGGATGGACGAAGGCACTATCAGCCTGGATGCCTATGCCGAAAGCTTCGCGGTTGCGTTGCAGGGCGGCAGGCAGACTCTTGAACCTCTGGAGCCGGTGGCGGTGGCGAATCCGCAACCCGGCATCGCGTTTCAAGCGTACACCGGCGGATGGGACGCGTTGCCGGACGTGACGGGTCTTACGCCCGCCGGGGAAGGTGTGGCCACGCACGTGCATCTTGACGCCTGGCCTGACGGGGGCGGTTTCGCGCTGCGTTTCTCGGGATTCTTCCTGGCGCCCAACGACGGCATCTATACCTTCGCCATCGGTTCAAACGACGGCAGCCGTCTGACCATCGGCGCCAAGGTTGTTGATAACGACGGGCTTCACTCCCTTCGGGAACGGTCCGCTCAGGTGGCGCTTCGAAAAGGGTACCATCCCATCGCCGTAGAGTACTTTCAGGCGGGCGGGGCCAAGGAATTGTATCTGCGTTACGACGGTCCCGGCATCAGCAACCGTCCGATCCCTCCATCGGCGTTTTATCACGACGCGGGATAACGATGGTGCGGGAATCTCGTGAGGTTCTCATTGGCCGGACGGGCCAGCCGCTGTTATAGTAGCCCGCAAGGAACGAGTGAAGGAAATTCCGTATGATGTATTTTGGCGCATGTTACTATCCCGAGCACTGGACGCCCGACCAGGCCAAGAACCACATTCCTTACATGAAGCGCGCGGGCATTAACGTCGTGCGCATGGGCGAGTTTGCCTGGAGCCATTTCGAGCCCGAGCAGAGCCGCTACCGCTTCGAATGGATGGACACAACCATTCAGGCGCTGCACAAAGAGGGCATCGCGACCGTTTTGTGCACTCCCACCTGCATCCCCCCCCAGTGGGCGGTCGTGAAGCACCCGGGCATGTTGCAGCGGGACGCCGAGGGCCGCGTGCGCAACGCGGGCTCCCGCTGCCATTGCTGCAAGAACGCGCCCGAATACCAGATGCTGTCGGACCGCATCGTCGAACAGATGGCGCGGCACTATGCGGATATGCCGGGGATCATTGGCTGGCAGACCGACAACGAGTTCGGGTGCCACAATTCGACCCGGTGCTATTGTGACCATTGCTTGGCGGCGTTTCGCGACTGGCTGCTGGAGAAATACAAGGACACCGACACCATCAACCAGGCGTGGGGCACGGCGTTCTGGGGATTCGAGTTTCAGCAATGGAACGAGATCCCCCTGCCGCGGCACATGCCCGCCGGCAACAACCCGAGCCATTGGCTCGATTTCGTGCGCTTCTCGTCGGACACCCAAGTCAAATTCCAGCAATCCCAGTTCGAGCTGCTCAAACAGCTCTGCCCGAAACATTTCGTCACCCACAATTTCATGGGCCGTTTTCCCGACATCGACTACTACAAGCTTGCGCAGTTCACCGACTTCCCGTCGTGGGACAACTATCCCGAGAGCGGCAGCGACCCATTTCTGCCGGCGTACCAGCATGAGATCACGCGGTCGTTCACGGGCAAATTCTGGGTCATGGAACAAAAGAGCGGTCCTACGGGCGACTCGGAGACCGGCCTTTTGGGCGAACAGCCCGAACAGGGCGAAATCCGGCGATGGACCTGGCAGGCGATCGCCAACGGGGCGGACGGCGTGTGTTATTTCCGCTGGCGCGCCTGTTTAAGCGGCGCGGAGCAGTATTGGCATGGCATTCTCGATCATGACGGCGTGCAGCGGCGGCGGTACGCCGAGATTTCCAAGACCGCCCAGGAAGTGGCGAAGTTCGGCAACCTGTTCGCGGGGTCCACGGTCGATACGCCGGCGGCTATTCTGCGAAGCTACCCCCTGTTGTGGAGCGTCGAGCGCCAACCCGGCGCGGCCGGATTTCACTACGACGACCACTGCTACGAGATTTACCGCGCGGTGAAGCGCACCGGGCACAACTGTGATTTCGTCAACATCGACGGCGACCTGAGCAAGTACAAGGTGGTCTTTGCGCCATGTCTGTGCCTTGTAGACAAGAAGCTGGCGGACAAACTCGATGCCTTCGCGCAGGCGGGCGGCACGGTGGTATTCACGCCGCAATCGGGGGCGCGCACGCCGAGCAACACGATGTGGGCCTATCCGCGGCCCGGCGCGCTGACCGCCATGGCGGGACTCACCGTCGAGGAGGTCCGCCCATATCACCACGGCCAGACGGAGGCCATCGAACCCGCGGGCGACAGGTCTCCCGTGCCTCCGGCAACCGTCGCGAAATGGGTCGAGGTGCTGGCATGCAAGGAGGCGCAGCCTGTCGCGCAATTTGCAGGCGGCCGGCTCAAAGAGAAGTGCGCGGCCGCACGAAACGCGTGCGGCAAGGGCATGGTGTATTATCTCGGCGTGTACCTGCCGGCCGAGGCGATGGCGGCATTCGCGGCAGCCGTGCTTCCCGCCTTTCCGATTGCGGATATCCCCGAAAATGTGGAGATTGCGCGGCGGACCGGCAAACAGGGGTCGTACATGTTCGTCATCAACCACGGGAGCCAATCCGAGGTCATCACCCTTCCCCATGCCCTCGCGGAGTTGATCACCGGCGAAAAAGCCGGCCCGGAGGTCAAGATCGCGCGCAACGGGGTACTGATCTTCAAGACGTGATCGAACGCGCGGCCCCGGCTTTCGTGTTACAATTCCATCGGAAGGAGGGCTCCACCTGCATGAAGCTGAGCTTTGTCATCCCCGCCTTTAACGAACGTGACTCGGTTCGGGCTGTCGCCGAGGGAATTCTTCAAAACACCGGCGGGCACGATGTACAGCTCCTCTTCATCGACGATGGAAGCACCGACGGCACCTACGAAGAGCTCGCGGCCCTGCGCTCGGAGCACCCCGAGGTCGAAATCGTCCGGTTCCGGCGCAATCTCGGCAAGTCTATCGCGCTTGCCGCGGGCTTTGAACGCGTTTCGGGCCAATTGGTCTTCACCATGGACGCCGATCTTCAGGACGACCCCCAGGAAATCCCCGCCTTCCTCCAGAAACTCGAGGAAGGCTGCGATGTCGTTGTCGGGTGGAAAAAGACCCGGCGCGATCCCTGGCACAAGGTTTTCCCCTCGCGCGTCTACAACTGGCTCGTCTCTCACGTGCTGGACCTCGAGTTGCACGACATCAACTGCGGCTTCAAATTGTTTCGGCGCGAGGTGGTCGACCGCTTGTCGGTCTATGGCGAACGGCACCGTTTGCTTCCCGCGCTGGCGCGTGACCTGGGTTACCGCATCGCGGAAGTGCCGGTACATCACAATCCGCGCCGCTTCGGCCGGTCCAAGTATGGTATCGAGAGGTTTGTGCGCGGCGCCATCGACGTGGGCACCATGGTCTTCTTGTATCGTTACGTGAACCGTCCGATACATTTCTTCGGATTTCTGAGCCTGATGACGATGTTCCTGGGCCTTTGCGGCATTGTCGCGGGATTCGTCTTGCTCTTTTTCGCCGCGTCGCCGGTGTGGACCGCGACACTGCTCGTCGACGGCGTCACGCTGTTTGTGGGCGGGGGGCTGGTGCTCGGCATCGGACTGCTGTGGGAACTTGTCCTGCATTTCTTCGTGCCGCTCAACGTAGGCATGTACATCGTCGAAGAACCGGGCGAGGCGCCCGAGACCGCCCGGCGCGCGAGTAAGGACGGGGTAACAAAGAGGAGCGAGTAGCCTCGCCCCATTACTCCTGCATGAATTTCTTCAGCGCTTCGTCGTAGCGGGCGCGTATGTCGGGAGGCAGGTCGGCGACGGAATTGTAGGTGCGGGTGTTTCCTTCGGAATCGGTAATCACGATCTTTTCAGAGATGAACGCTTCCTTGCCGATCGTAGGGGCGCGCCCTTCGATTTCCATGACGCGGGCCCGGAGTTCCGGGGGCATTTCCTCGAGCGAGTGATAGGTCTTTGTCGTAAACGAGGTGGTGATGTGGCGGGCCCTGTTGCCGTGCCATTCCATGAACTCCGCGTTTTCCGGGGCAGCGCCGGATTGCGCGCCCAACAGCCGGGGCCGGCCGCCGTATTCGATGAACACGGGAGAGCTGCTGCACGGAATGCGGGTGACCTGCCGCAAAGCCTCGACCCACTCGCGCGTGCGCTCCGGCATGCGCCCCTCGATTGGGGGAGTCTTGCTCCGATCGATCTGGAGCTCGACGCGCCAGTGGCCGGTCTGGTCCACCAGCCCCACGCGCCACAGGTATTCCTCGTGATTGGGTATGCCGCGCGCGGGATGACTCGCCCGCTCCTGGACGATCACGGCGATGTTGCGGAACACGTCAATGGGCCACTCCTTGGTGCGCGAGAAGACACGCCGGGCCGTGACGGTCAGGACGCCCCGCACGCCGCGGGAAATAGTGACGGCCTGCCAGAGGGCGCTCAGGGGAGCGACAATGCCGATCGCCGCGGCAAGGCCCCCTATACCCCATACGCCCGCCTTGATTCCCTGGGCATAGATGTCGCCCTTGTTCGCCGCGGCGTCCAGAGCGGCCAGCTCGCCTCTCATCGTGGCTAGTGCCGCAACGACTATCGCCGCCACCAGAGTAATGCCCAGCCGCCTGAAGAGCGTTTTCAGCGACGGCCGAAACGTGATGCTGGCCGCATCCTGCGATGCAATATACCAGTCCTCCATGGAATAGACGGCTGGACGGGAGGCGGCAGGCGAAGAAGTAAGACGCGGACCCATCACTTCCCTCCCCGTCGCGTGACTTAGCTCAGCATGCCTTCGATGATCAGGTCGACCGCCTGGTCTTCGGTGAGACCGCGCGACAACAGGGTCTGCAACTGCTTGGAATCCACGCTTCCAATGGCCGCTTCGTGCGTGACGTGGGCGGTAGGATCGTTCACCTCGACGATCGGGACCGCCTTGGCTACGGCGCGGCCCTGGACGATCTCTTTGCAGTCCACGTGGCCCCGCGCGCGGGGCGCATCGGCGATGATGGTGTTGAACACCTCGGCTCGAGCGTCGTCGCGCAGGGCGATGTTTGTCGTGAGCGCGGCCCGGGCGGCCTCGCCCACGAGCCGCGCTTTCTCATGAATGCGCACCTTGTCGTTGCCGCTCGCGCTCACCCGCGCCATCATTTCGAGCACGCTGTGGGCATGGCAGACAGCGTCGTAGGCGATGTCCATCTCGCCGACGCGTCCCTTGATGAGATCGAAATCGGTTTTGAACCGCCCGCCCTGGCCGACTTCGACCGAGGCGTGCGGAATCACCTGGACGCCGCCGCCCGGACCGTGGACGTGCCGCTCGTGATAGGAGTAGTGCGCCCCGGGAGCGAGGCGGATGCGCGCATCCATGCGGTGTTCGACCTCGACGGCGTTGGGGAAGGTGCAATGGGCGAGCACCTGCACCGACGCATCGTCTTCAACCTCCACGTCGAGGATGATCCGCTGAATGCCTCTCTCCGGCAACATGCCAAAACAGAGATGGACAGGCCGCTCGATCTTGGCCCCGGTTTTGAACCGGAAGTGCGCCTCGATGCCGTCGTCCAGCTCGTTCGTGTCGACTTCGAGTCCCGGGACCAGGTGCGCGCCGACGACGCGGTTCTGGTGGACTTCGAGGCGCGCCACGTCATCGGCGAGCACATGGCTTGGTTTGATTCCCACCGATTCCAGCAAACGTTGGACCACTTCGGCGTCGCTCATGGGGCCTCCCGCGGATCGGGCTCGTTAGCGTGGTCGCACTGCACGCACCGGTTCTCGAAATACTGGCCGATCCGTTTGACCGGTCCCTCCTCGATGACGCGTCCGTCGCACAAGAGATAGGCGTTTTCCGCCTGGCGCAGCACGACGCGGCTGTGGGTAATCAGAATGACGGTGGAACCCTTTTCCTTGAGCGTGTGAATGGCCTGGAACATCTGGTCCAGGGCCTCGACGTCGATGCCCGAGTCGGGTTCGTCCATCAGAACCAGGGCCGGTTCGATGGCGAGGATCGAGGCCAACTCGATGCGTTTGCGTTCGCCCCCGCTGAGGGTCTTGTCGACGGCGCGGTTCAGGTATCTGGCGGGATCGAGCCCCACCTGGCGCAATGCCGAAGCGGCGAGATCCCGGCCGTTCGAGGTCTTCGCTCCGGCCGTTACGAATCTGTGCACCGACAGGCCTTCGAAACGCGCGGGCTCCTGCCAGGCCAGGGTCATCCCGCGCCGCGCACGTTCATCTACCGGCACGCCTTTCAGCGATTGGCCCCGGTAAACAATGTCTCCCTCGAAACCGGTATATCCGGGCAAGCCCATGATCACGTTTGCCAAAGTAGATTTGCCCGCACCGTTGGGTCCGACGATTGCATACACCTTTCCCGGTTTGAAGCCCGCCGATACGCCACCCAACACTTGCTTGCCGTCAAGCCGAAGAGAGACATCCTGCACTTCCAGAAGTGTCATGGACGGTCCTTTCCCATACAAGAGCGGTCTCTTGTGAGTCTGCATTCATTGTAACGCGCGTTCGCGAGTGCGCTCAATGGAATATCCTCCCGGCCCCACGCGTCATTACCACGATATCTCGGGCCTTCGGCGCCGGAAACGGAGGCCAGGGGCGCCAAAATGAGACCTGTGAACCCACTCGATATCATCTGCCCCCCGGGACTTGGGCCTCTGACTGATGCTTCCGCAGGAGCAAGCCTCGGGAGCGCTGAGACTCAGAACGGTATGTCGCCGTCGCCGGCGGGAGGTACGTCGTAATCTTCGGGCTCATATTCGCCGACACCCGGAGGCGGCTCCTGCGTACGGGCCGCGGCAGGCCCCTCTTCGAGGTCGCGGAAACGCTGGACCGGTTTGTCGAACAGCAAATGGAAATAGCCCGTGGGGCCGTTGCGCTGTTTGGCGACGTCCAGGCGCACTTTGTTCTGGTGCATGTGCGCGCCCTCGTCCGCGGCCAGACGCGACAACATGAGGACCACGTCGGCGTCCTGTTCGATAGCACCCGATTCCCGGAGGTGCGACAGCTTGGGGATGCCGGAGTCGTCTTTCTCGGCTTCGCGGCTCAATTGCGACAAGGCGAGAACGGGCACTTTGAGTTCGCGGGCAAGCCCTTTCACGGCGCGGGATATCTCGGCGATTTCCTGCTGCCGGTTCTCGGCGCGCGCGCCCGCGTTCATCAATTGGAGGTAATCAATGATGATGAGGTCCAGCTGGTGCTGGGACGCGTGCCGGCGGCTCTTGGACCGCAGCTCCAGGATGCTGATGTTCGGGGTATCGTCAATAAAAATAGGAGCATTGTTAAGGTGTCCCGCGGCCATCTGGAGCTTCTTGAAGACGTGCTTTGCCAGGAATCCGGTACGCAGTTTCCCCGAGTCAATCTCGCCTTCCATGCAGATCATGCGCTGGACGAGCTGTTCCTTGGCCATTTCCAGGCTGAAGATGAGCACGGACTTGGAGCCGCGCACGGCAATGTGGCGAGCCATGTTGAGTGCCAGGGCAGTCTTGCCCACCGAGGGCCGCGCAGCCAGGATGACCATGTCAGAGGCCTGCAGACCCGAGAGAAGTTCATCCAGCTTGTCGAACCCCGTTGCGATGCCCGTTATGCCGCTGTGCGACTTGATGATGCTTTCGATCTTCTCGACGGCGGGTTTCAGCAGCTGGCTTACGTGTTGAATGGGGTTCAACTGGCGCTTCTCGGCGATCGCGAAGATGTCGGCCTCCGCGCTGTCGAGAAGAAAATTGACGTCTTCGCGCCCTTCGTAGGCCTTGCCGATGACGCGGGTGCATATGGTAATGGTGCGCCGCAGCACCGCCGTATCGAGCACGATGCGGGCATAGTGCTCGATATTGGCCGAGGTGGGTACCGCGCTGGTCAGTTCGGCGACATAGGTTGCGCCGCCGGCGCCCTCGAGCGTGCCTTCGCGAGTGAGCTGGTGAACCAGGGTCGTGGAATCCACCGCCGTCCGGTCGCGGAACAGCGACAAAATGGCCCCGTAGAGGTGCTGGTGCGCCTGAGCGTAAAACACTTCCGACGGGGTTTCGCGCAGGATCTCGACGGCGGTTCCAATGGCATCGGGGTCGAGCAGCATGGCGCCAAGCACCGCCCGCTCCGCGTCGATGTCGTGGGGCGGCGTACGGTCAAAAACCGGGTCGGTCTTGGGGCGCGTAGCCACCGAATATTACTCCTCGGAAGATGCTGACTCGGCTGTTTCCTTCTGGGATTCCGCCGCGTCGGCGGCGGCAGCTTCGGCCGGGATGGCCTCCACCGCTTCGGCCTGGGCGGACGCTTCGGGCTCTTCGGCGCTCACCCACACCTTGATGTTCGCCATGATGCCTTTCATGAGGCGCACCGGCACCGTGTAGATGCCCAGACTCTTGATGGGTTCGTCCAGTTCGATCTGCTTCCGGTCGAACTTGTAGCCCAATTCGAGCAGCTTCTGGGCGATCATGGCCGATGTGACTGAGCCAAAGATCTTCTCGTTTTCGCCAGCCCGCGCCTTAATCTCGACGGTCTGGCCCTCGAGCGCCTTGGCTTCCTGGCCCAGTTCGGCGCGAACCTTTTCTTCGCGGCGGGCGATGATCCGGCGCTGATGCTCCATCTCCTTCGCGCTGCCCGAGTCCGCGGGCACCGCCAGCTTTCGCGGAAACAAGTAGTTGCGGGCGTAACCATCCGACACATTGACCGTGGCGCCCATGTCGCCAAGATGCGCCACATTTTCACTCAGGATCACCTTCACGGCATCCACCTCCCTTTGTCTTCTGAACAGCCGCCCGGCGGGACGCCGGACAGGCCTTTCACTCGCTCACATTCACACATCCGGGTTATTCGTCGCCGCCGCGGCCCTCGCGCAGCTTCTCGCGCGCCGCCACGAGACGATCCACCTTTACGCGAAACTCCCACCACGTGTCGAAGAGCCCGGCAAAACTCAACATCCAGCCCCCCGCGTATATCATAAACACGACCAATGCTATGACGACAAACGCATGGGGCCGCAGATGCCGCACCGCGTACACGACGAGGCTCAATCCATTGAGCCAGTATATCGCAGCCAGGCCAATCGCGGCATTCCACGCAATGGCCCGGGTCACGCCGTTCGGCGCGCGCTGCTCCACAAACCAGGCTACGGCGCACAAAATGGCGGGCCAGACCAGCCACTCCGGCGGCCGCATCGTTTCGAACCCCGTGCGGGGACCCGGCAAACCGTGCCGCAGCCGGACCCAAAACGCGGTTGCGCCGGTAGCCAGGGCGGCACACACCAGAAAAGACCCAAACATCAGGCCCGCACTGACATCGGCCCAGTGTTCGACCAACATCCAGCGCAGGAGATCAAGGGCGGCTTCCTGCCCGGCCGCATCGCCCCCGGCATCCCGCGTCTGCGCAAGCACCGCATCATACGATGCGGCGGCCTGTTGTTCCCATACGCTCCACGTCATGTGGAACGCCACAAACCCGGCGAATACCGCGCAGGTCCACGCCGTCACCCGGGAGACTACCGCGCCGAACGTATGTTGACGCCGGATTCCCGCGCCAAGCACGACGCCCGCCAGCACAAACAAGCCGTAAAACAGCCCGGCCTGTGCCCGCAGCGTTACAAACCCGCCGATCAGTACGGCGCCAGCAATCGCGGCGCCAGCCAGCACGGTCCGCCCCGTTGCCCAATATGCCGCAACGAGAAAAACGAACGGCAGCGGCGCGACCGGATTCGCCCCCGTCCACGAAAGCACACCACAGAAAATGGCCGCCGCCGTCAACGCCGGGACGTTCCGGAACGCCGCCGCGATGCCCCCGGCCGGCACGCGTGGGCCCCGGTCACTCCGCCACGTAAGGCAACAGCGCAATCTGGCGCGCCAGCTTTATGGCGCGCGTCAACATGCGTTGATGCTGGGCGGTTGCTCCGGTAATGCGGCGAGGAATGATCTTCCCTCGCTCCGTAACATAGTGTTTGAGAAGGTTCACGTCTTTGTAATCGATATAAACGACCCGGTCGACCGTTAACCGGCAGACCTTGGCCCGGCTGGAACCGCGCTTTTTCTTCTTGCGCCGTTTCGACCGTTTACCCATTGCTCTTGCCATGGTTTCCTAACTCCTAGTGCAGAAGGGCTTAGCATTCAGAAGGGGACGTCGTCCTCGGGGACCGGCTCTTCGATTTCCCGCGGGGCGGGTTTGCTGCCGGAACCGCTGTCCGAGTCCCAATCCAACGTTTGGATACGGTCTGCCTGCACCTCGATTTTGGTGCGTTTCTGGCCGGTGTTCTTGTCTTCCCACTGGTCGCTGCGCAGAGAGCCTTCCACCATGATTGGGCGGCCCTTCTTGAGGTTTTCGCCGCAATACTCGGCGGTGCCGCGCCACGCTACGACATCGACGAACAGCGTTTCTTCGCGCCGTTCGCCTTCGCGGGTCTTGTATACCCGGGTGACTGCCACCCCCATTCGGCATAGAGGGGTGCCGCTCGGGAGGTAGCGCAGTTCGGGGTCACGCGTAAGGCGCCCCGCCAAGAAGACCCTGTTCAAGTCCGGCATTCGCAGATCCGACATCCGTCCATCCCTCCAAGCTTGATGCGTTAATCGTCATCGGATGCAGCCGACCGCGCGGGCCGTCTCCGGCGTCCGCGGTCACGATCGTCGTCCTCATCCTCGTCGTCATCTTCATCACGGTAACGCGAGGGCCGTCTCCGGCGGCCGCGATCGTCGTCATCCTCGTCATCGAACGGCCGTGCCGCGTGGGCGGTTTGGACCTCCGCCTGTTTGCGGCGCTCCTGTTCGGCTTCGAGACGCAACGTGTGCTCGTCGAAATAGACCACGAGACTGCGAATGATGTTTTCGGTCAGACGGAAGTAGCCTTCCAACCGCGTTATGAACTCCGGCTCCGCTTGGAACCGCAGCAACACATAGCAGCCCTCTGTGCATCGCCTGACCTCGTAGGCCAGTTTGCGTTTGCCCTGGATCTCCGAGCGCACGACAGCTCCGCCGTTGTCCGTCACGAGCTTTTCGACGTTCTTGGCTATCGTCTGGATCTCATCGTCCTTCACTTCCGGATGAACGATGTAGAGCGCTTCGTATGTCCGCACTAGTAGTCACCTCCTTCGTATGTGGATTTTTGTCGGAAGCACGAAGCAAATATCATAGCAAACAAATCCAGACGCCTCAAGTTTTATGCGCGGTATCGGAAATGCCGGGATTCAGAGATTTCGCGCCGTATGACGGGACAACAAGCGGAATTCCCTGCCCCGACGGCAAGAATAACGCAAGCCGGGGCCTAAGGTCAAATGTCCCTATGTATCTAACAACTCCTATGGTGTGCCGAATCCAAGAAGCGCGGCATTTCTCTCCGCTCGTTCAACCCGGGGACAAGTGGGCCGCGCCATGCTTCGCCTGCGCCCCTTATTGGCTGGGATTCGCCGGGCGGGCATGCTACACTATGCGCTCGATGCGGACGGGGGCGCGGGGGACCGTGTTCCGTGGGCGTCCGGCCGCGATGGACGGCGCCGCACCCTTTAACACAATCAAATACGGAGCCAATCATGACGGACACCAAAAGCACAAACATTACGTGGCACGAATCGAATATCACGAAGGAAGACCGGGAGAAGCTGAACGGCCATAAGGCGGCGGTGATATGGTTCACGGGGCTCTCGGGTTCGGGAAAATCGACCATCGCCCACGCCGTCGAGCAAGCGCTGTATGACCGGGGTTGCCACACCATCGTCCTGGATGGGGATAACATCCGCCATGGCCTCAACAAGAACCTTGGCTTTTCGCCGGAAGACCGGGAAGAGAATATCCGGCGCATCGGCGAGGTAGCCAAACTGTTTACGGAAGCAGGGGTAATAGCGATGACGGCGTTCATCTCGCCGTACCGCGCGGACCGCGACAAGGCCCGGCAACTCGCGCGTGACCGGGCGTTCATCGAGGTTTACGTGAAATGTGCGGTCGACGTGTGCGAGCAGCGGGATGTCAAGGGGCTGTATAAGAAGGCCCGTGCGGGTGAAATCAAGGAGTTTACGGGCATTTCGGCGCCGTATGAAGAGCCTTTGAACCCGGAAGTCGTGGTGGATACGGGGGTGGAAACGCTCCAGGAATCGGCCCGGAAAGTGCTCTCATATCTTGAAGAACAGGGCATTGTCCCCCTGCGCCGGGCATAGCCGAGACCCACGCCCCCAAGGGGGCAGTCTTGGCCCGCTCCGGCCTCCAGAGCCGGCCGCAACCGCGGCGGAACGGGCAGGAACCCGGCTGGAGCCGGCGGCTGCGGGGGGTGCGGTCACGCTATGTATGCTTAGATCAGTTTGTTTGACCACAATATATTGCGTTCGGCGCACGGCTATGATAGACTGGTTTCAAAAGTCGAGGGCTTTGTCACATGCGATTCTCCCGACGTAGTAAAGGTCCGCTCGCATGGGCGCGGCGTTCCAAGTCCCGCGCGCAAGAACAGGATGCAGAACAGGAATTTGGACCCGTCGCCTCGGAAGAACGCGATGCGCTGTTGTCGCCCCACGCGGCCTCGGGAAACGGTGCCGTTGAAGAGGCCGGCAACGGTCTCGAGAACGAAGAAGCTACCCAGCACATGCTTTCGGCTTTGGGCCGTTTCCACCGGCAGGTGACGAAAGCAAAGGTTGGGGCTGCCCAGGAATTGTGGACCGACGAGTGCATGAACGAGTTGGTCACGGCGGCCGAGGTGGCGGTCAGCGAAGGGTGGCGCGAGACCGTCACCGTGCTTACGGAGACGGGCCGTATCCTCCAAACCTATGAAGACGCTGGCCGGGCCCGCGAGTGCGTAAACTTCCTTTCCGAAGCCTACGACATTCTCTCCCTGATGGTGGGCGACCTTATCGTTGGAGAGGTGCGCCGGGGCGTCATGCAGAAATGGGAAGAGTGCCACGCCAGGGCGCTTCGGAGCCTTGAGGCGGCGGGGCTGACCCTCATCAGCATCGACGAGGAGGGCGAAGATACCGGGGCTGAAAACCACAATGGCGCCCAGCCTCAGCGGGCGTTGAACACCGTCCCCTTCGAATTGCCCCCCTTGGACGATTACGACGACGAATCGGAGGAAGGCCCGGGCGGTGAGCCGCCCACGCTGGGCAACCTTCCCCCCATGGGAGAGGCGGACGCCGCACGCACGGAACCCATCAATGAAACCCTGCTCGCTAAGGAACAGGAACGCGAACATACCGCCGTCCCAACTCCGCAAGGCGCTCCCCCCCTGGAAACGGCCGAAGCTCCCGTCGTGAAGACGGCGGCGCCTCCTCCCGCGCCCGAGCCTGCCAGACCGGGCGTGCAGGCCAAGGACCCTGAAGTAGTCGCGACGCTCGATTCGTTCTGCGAGGGTCTGGTCAAGATAGAAACGGCGGGGGACCGCGACCTCACAACCGTTTATGCGGCCATGCTGGACGAGCTGGCGTTCCTGGATAAATGGGCCGTCAACGCCGAGTATGAACAAGCGCAGCGTTTGACGAGGGCGATGGCCCTGCTGTGTCAACAGGTTGCCGAGGGGAATGCGGCGCCAAACGAGAAATTCATCGAATTGAGCTACGGGTTCTGCGGGGCCTATGCCGAAGCCAATTCTTCCGAGGCCTCACCGGCCGTCAAGACGTGGCTCGACGAGTGCTCGACGCTCTACCACAAGTGGACGCAGGAATCCGAACCGGCTGCATCCCACGAAGCCGAGAAGGTGGAAGCCGTCGCGGAGGCCGGTTTGGACGGCTCTGTTGCCGCGTCCGAAGAGGAAGCGGCGGAACGTGCTGCGGCCGCTCCCGCCACGAACGACGGGTCGCCGGAATGTCTGCTGCGCATCGCCCAAGAAGCCGTTGCCGCGGGACGCCCCACCGAAGCCAAGGTCCTCGCCATGCAAGCGGCCGCGGCATTCGCCAAACGCGAGGCGGACCAGGCCGAGGAGCGGCTCAGCAACATCGAGCGCCGCATAAACGAAGGCGGGATCCAGATCGAGGGCGCGCGAGGGGAACTGCGCACCGCCGAGGAATCCGTTGTTGCGGCGGAGAAGCAAACGAAGGAGGGCGAGAAAGCCCTCACGACCTGCGGCAACCGGACCCAGAAAGCCCAGAAGCATCTCGAAGCCGTCGATGCTGAGATTGCCGATCTGGATGAGCGCATTCGCGAGTTGCAGACGCAGCGCGACGCAGCCGCGGAGCGACGGGCCGAGGCCGACCAGTTACTTGGCCAGAAACGCGCGGAAGAGTCCGATGCCGAAGCCACGCTGGGGTCGCGCCGGTCCGAGGAGGACGATGCGCGGAACCGGCTCGAGGACGCGCGCCAGAAGGTCAAGAATCTCGAACGCAAACGGAGCGAACTCGAACTCGAGATGGAACGGGCCCGCGACCTCCTGGCTCGCCAGCAGAGTTCACTTCAAGACATCCAGCAGACGATCGCCCAGCTCGAGAAGACGGATCTGGCGGGTTCGGGCAGTTCCGATGAGCTTCTGTTCTAGGTCTCGGCCTGCCAGAAGCTCGTGAATGGCATTCAGGAGTAGCGAGGGAACCGATGCGCGTTGGGGGCCCGGCACGGGAAAGACGGGCAGCGCGCATTTTTTGATGGTCTACAATGTGATGGGGAACAGTGCGGCACCGGGCAGACATAGTCGGAGCAGTTGATTTCGGTTCGCGCGAGATCCGCGTGCTGATAGGACGCCAGGAATCGGACGGCGCGGTGCGGATCATCGGGCACGGGACGGCGCCGGGTCACGGCTGCGTTTCACAGGGCGTCATCCAGGATCGCAACGCGGCGCAGGTGGCGCTCAAGAAGGCCTTGGCCGGCGCCGAAAAGGAAGCCCGTGCCAAGGTGCGGTCGCTGTTCTGCGGCATCAACGGCAAGAACGTCGAGACCTTCATCCGCGAGGGCAACGTCAAGGT
>Ga0209606_1000941_pt1 | contig 39983 bp, 33 predicted proteins | sample AD_UKC057_MetaG_FD_184412 | JGI IMG/M metagenome (GOLD analysis project Ga0209606, IMG submission 184412) | Active sludge microbial communities of municipal wastewater-treating anaerobic digesters from USA - AD_UKC057_MetaG (SPAdes) (version 2) | ecosystem: Engineered > Bioreactor > Anaerobic >... | reverse complement strand
GCGCACCACGTCCAACCTGCACTCAATTTTTAAAGTGCCTCAGAGCGCGGGGTATTGCCCTCTGCCTGTTTTTTGCCTCAAAAGATGCACTTTTGGGGTCTTGACAATTACCGGATTCTTCGAAAATGGCCCCGAATGAACACGAATTTCACGAATCAGATTAGAAATTCCTGGCCCCCGGGGCTGCTACGTCCTCACCCACCGCGCTTCAGCGCGGTGGGCGCGTGTCGAACCGGTGAGCCGTCGCCGTCGCTGCTTACGACTCACGACTCACGTTACGCTTTGGCAGCAGCTGGCGGGGGGACGACGTCCTCTTTGACGCCATTCGTGGCGGCCGCCGCGCCGTTGTTCTCGGCTGCCTCCTCTGGCAGACGTGCCACCGAGGCCACGCGATCCCCTTCCTTGAGGTCAATCAGCTGCACGCCCTGGCTGTAACGCCCCATCTGGGGAATATGGGCGACGCGCGTGCGGATGACGAGGCCATTTTGGGAGATGAGGGTGATTTCATCCCCCGGCTGCACCACTCGCGCCGCCGTTACAGGGCCGCTCTTGGCGGTGACGTTGTAAGCGCGCAAGCCCTTGCCGCCGCGGCCTTGAATCCTGAATTCCTCCAGGGCGGTGCGACGCCCGTACCCATTCTCCGAGACGATGAAAAGATCGCCGCCCGGCTCGACGACTTCCATGCTTGTCACGTTGTCTTGAGGGGCAAGCCTCATGCTGGTGACGCCGCGGGCATTGCGTCCCATCGGGCGGACCTCTTGCTCGTTGAAGCGGATGCCCTGCCCTTGCTCGGTGACCAGGATCACGTCATCGTGCCCCTGGGTGAGCCGCACCCATCCCAGCACGTCGCTATCCTCCAGGGTGATGGCTATCAAGCCGCTGGGGCGCACCGTGATGAACTCGTTCAACGCCATGCGCTTGATCCATCCCTGGCGCGTGACCATCGTCAGAAAATGCCGCTCGTCAAAGGTCCGCACCGCCACGATGGCGGTCACCCGCTCGGAGGGATTGAGCGCCAGGATCCCGGCGATGAGCGATCCCTTGGCGGTGCGATCTGCCTGGGGAATCTGGTAGACCCGCTCCTGATAGACCTTGCCGTGGTCGGTGAAGAACAGCAGCGTGTCGAGCGTGTTTGCTGCGAGCAGATAGACGATGGCGTCCTCGTCGCGCGTCGTCATGCCGATCACGCCCCGTCCGCCGCGCCCCTGCGCCTTGTAGACCTTCGTGGGCATGCGCTTGATGTAGCCCCGTTGGGTGATGGGGATCAGGACGCGCTCTTCGGTGACGAAATCTTCCTCGTCCAAATCGGCGCCGGCCTGATGCTCGATTTGCGTGCGGCGGGGGTCAGCATAGCTCTCCTGGAGCGCGAGCAGTTCCTCGCGGATCACAGCCCGCTGGCGCAGTGGCGAGGCCAGCAGATCTTCCAGATAGGCAATCTGCTTGAGCAGTCCTTCATATTCATCGAGCAGCTTCTGGCGTTCCAGCGCCGTCAGCCGTCGCAACTGCATGTCGAGAATCGCCTGCGCCTGCGTCTCGGTGAGGGTGAAACCTTCCATGAGGCGCGTGCGAGCCGTCTCCACGTTGGGGGATTCCCGAATGGTGCGGATGACTTCGTCGAGATGATCCAGCGCGATGAGCAGCCCTTCCAGGATGTGGGCCCGCGCCTGCGCCTGCCGCAACTCGAAGCGGGCACGGCGGACGACGATCTCGATGCGGTGCTCCAGGAAAATGAGCAGCAGGCGCTTGAGCGGCAAAATGCGCGGCTCGTTGTTGACCAGCGCCAGCAGCTGCACGCCAAAAGTGGATTGCAGCGGCGTGAACTTGAACAGGCGATTCAGCGCCTTTTGCGGTTGGGCATCCCGTTTGAGCTCGATGATGATCCGCATCCCGCGCTTATCCGACTCGTCCCGTAAGTCGCTGATCTCCTCCAGTTTCCCACTGCGCACCAGCTCCGCGATGCGTTCCAGCAGGCTCGATTTGTTGAGTTGATAGGGGATCTCGGTCACCACGATGCGGAACCGATCGCCGCGCAGCTCCTCGATCTCCGCTTTGGCACGGACAAGGAACTTGCCCCGTCCGGTAGCGTAAGCCTGGACGATGGATTCCCGGCCCATGATGATGCCGCCGGTGGGGAAATCCGGCCCTTTGATGAACTCCATGAGCTCTTCGACGCCCACTTCCTCCCGCCGATCCCAGTTATCCAACAAGTGGATGAGCGCCGCGACCGTCTCGCCCAGGTTGTGGGGCGGGATGTTTGTCGCCATGCCGACGGCGATCCCCGACGCGCCGTTGATGAGCAGATTGGGCAGCTTCGACGGCAGGACTTGCGGCTCCTGCAGCGTGTTGTCGAAGTTATCGCTCCAATCCACCGTCTCCTTTTCGATGTCCATCAGGATTTCCATCGCCAGCTTGCCCAGGCGCGCCTCGGTGTAGCGCATGGCCGCCGGCGGATCCCCATCAATCGAACCGAAGTTCCCCTGCCCATCCACCAGCATATAGCGCATGGAGAAATCCTGCGCCAGGCGCGCCATGGCCTCGTAGACCGCCGAATCGCCATGGGGATGGTATTTCCCCAAGACCTCACCGACGATGCGGGCTGATTTCTTGTACGGCGTGCCGGGACGGATGCCCATGTCGTACATGGCGTAGAGGATGCGGCGCTGTACCGGCTTGAGGCCGTCGCGCGCATCGGGCAACGCGCGCGCCACGATCACGCTCATCGCATAATCCAGATAAGCCGAGCGCATCTCGTGGTTGATGTCTATGGTGCGAATGGTTCCAGCAGCAACCGGCGCTGCAAGGGAGACTTCATCTTCCAAGGCCTGTTCTCCTCCAGTGGGGAACTCCAATCTCAGGAAAATAATTATACCCCAAAGAGCCGGGAGAGCGAACCCACCCGCCGGCGGGCGCAAAAGTCCCCCAATTCCCCGAAATCTGGATTTTCCCTATTGACGGGGCCTTGCCCGTGTGTTAAAATACGATCCGTCTGGACAAGGGAACATTCCCCTCATCCCGATGGGCGACAAAGCGATTTTATGGGTGAGATTATTCTTTATGTATCCTGACAGCGAGATTCTTTTTCCACCACGGTGTATTTTCCAACTGCGCGACTTGCGCGGGCCCCAATGGCAACATCTGGTAGAACGTGTGCTGCATCTGCCGCTCAACCATGAGGAAGTGCTGGCGTTTGGCCTGCTGATGATCAGGTTGGGCAGCTGTCTGACCTGCGACCTCGACAGTTACCGCGCCTCGCTGGGCTGTTGTACCTGCGCGCGGCGTACCATCAGCGGCTTCAAAGGGGACGATGAGGAACTTCTCGACCGCTATGACAAATCGCTCATCGAGGTCCGCGCTTATCTCAGCAAAGGCGGCCTGCCCCAATCCGTGGAGTTGATGCTGGCGGAACAGGTCCCGAGCGCGCCGAAAGGATTGCCCTGATGCATCGGCGGTGGCCGATCGGAGCTCTCGTGATCGCCGCACTCCTGGGTGCGGCGATTGTGTTTCTCCCCTGGCGCGACGGGCTGTACGCGGTCACCGGCGAGGAGGCGGTGCTGCCCCAACTGCGGGGAGGAGTGCAGTGGGCCTTCAACTGGACCCGCCCTCTGCCGCACACCGCCGATGGTGTCCCGGTGACTCCGGCTGGACTGGCTCCCTTCGGCGTCAACACTTTCCTCAACCTCGAGGTGGAGCCGGCGAAACGCGAGCGCTCACTCCAGATGATTGCCGACGCCGGCTTCCGCTGGATCCGCCAGGAATTCACGTGGGAGGACATTGAAATCCACGGCAAGGGCGACTTCGAGGATCGCCGTCACGAACCCTATCGCCCGGCGTGGGAGAAGTACGATCAGATCGTGGCGCTGGCCGAGGCCTATGACCTGGGCCTCATCGTGCGGCTGAGCAATCCCCCCGCCTGGTCGCGCGCGGCCGGCGATGACAGGGGCACCTACGCCCCGCCCGACAATTTCGAGGACTACGCCGACTTCGTCGAGACGGTGGTGCGCCGCTATAAAGGTCGAATCCACTATTACCAGCTCTGGAATGAGCCGAACATCTACCCCGAATGGGGCAATCAGCCCGTAGATCCCGTCGCTTACACCCGCCTGCTCTGCCTGGCGTATGCGCGCGTCAAAGCGGTAGACCCCGAAGCCGTCGTCATCAGCGGCGCGCTCGCGCCCACCGATCAGCTGGGCACGCTGCGGCCCGATGGCGGTAACAATCTCATGGACGTGATCTTCTTGCAGCGGATGTATGATGCTGGTGCACGAGAGTGCTTCGACGTGTTGGCGCTCAACGACTACATGCTGTGGTCCGGGCCCAGCGATCGCCGAATGCGCCCGCACGTGATCAATTTCTCGCGCCCGCAATGGATTCGGGACGTGATGGTCGCCAACGGTGACGCCGCCAAGCCCATCTGGCTCACGGAAATGAACAGCAACGTCGTCCCCGAAGGCCTCCCCACCAATTTCGGGCGGGTGACGGAAGCGCAGCAGGCGCGCTACGCCGTCGAGGCTTTGGAGCGCGTCCAGCGCGAGTGGCCCTGGGTGGGGATGGTGGACGTGTGGTTTTTCAAGCGCCCCACGGACCTGGAGCGGGACCAATCGTGGTACTACTTTCGCCTCGTCGAGCCGGATTTCACGCCGCTGCCAGTCTACACCGCGTTGAAGGAGTATCTCACGACGCTGGAGCCGACGCTTTATCGCGGCTGGCATCTGGCGAACACCTGGCAGGCGGCTTACGCGGGCGAGTGGCAGCCCGCTGGAGATGAAGCCCCCGGCGCGCAGCAGGGCTTGCGCGGCGCGACGCTCTCGCTGACGTGGGAAGGGCGCGCTTTGGAGCTGCACACTCAGGCCGATGGCGTCGTTCAACTCGCGCTGGATGGGGGCCCGCCTCAGGAAGTGGCCCTCACGTCAGACCCGCTGGTCGTGGGGCAAAGTTGGCTGCCGGAGCGCCATACCGCCACTCTTACCGTCGTTGAGGGGAAGGTCGTCATTACCGCCCTGCGCGTGCGCTGAAAGAGAGCCTTGGGGGGTCCGCTCCCGGCCATGCCTGAAGGAAGCGCCATGCGCTGGCGCACACCATCCAAAAATGAAAACAACGTGGGCACGTGTTTATTTTCGAAAGAGGCGGTCGTCCCGGAGAAAATCAGAGGTCGTCCTCGGGGGTAGGACGCCCGTAGAAACAGAGCATCACGCTGCCGTATTGACGTTGATCGAAGAGCACGAGATGCTGTAACGGCAGCTCCTCGAACTCTACGGGGTGAATCTGCACGATGACCCACCCGTCTTCTGCCAGCCACTCCATCTGCTGATCCAACCGCGACAGCGTCTGTTTCCACAAGCCACGGTATTGCGGCGGCGCGACGTAGATAAAGTCAAAGGCGCCCGTCGCGGGCCGTCCCAGATATTGGAAGACATCCGCCTTGCGCACCTCGGCGCCGGTTTGCAGCCCCGTGAGGTTCAAGTTCTGGTGAATGGTGCGCAGCGCGGCTTCGCCTTGCTCTACGAAGACCGCGCGCGTCGCCCCCCGGCTCAGGGCCTCGATGCCTACCTGTCCCGTTCCCGCGAAGAGGTCGAGAAACGTCGCTTCCTGCACGCTCTCGCCCAAGATGCTGAACAGCGCCGACTTAGCGCGATCGGTGATGGGACGGGTGCCCGGCCCCGGAACGGAGCGCAATGGACGCCCTTTGGCTTTGCCTGCTATGACCCGCATGGCAACTTCCTCTCACTCCGCGACGGGCGTCTCATCGTCCGCCGGCTCCGTTGCCGGCGCGACGGTTTCTTCTGCAGGGGCAGCCTCCACCGTCAGGGCGGTCGCCGGCTCATCCGGCGCTGCGACCTCGCTCACGGGCCGCGCTTCGACAGTCGGATGAACGCGCGGCAGGCTCAGGCGGCTGATCCCGCCCAGTAGCAGGCCCCACAAGAGGCCCCAGGCGCCCACGGCCAGCAGCCCGAGCAGCTGTGCCACGAGCTGCGATTCCCCTTGCGCGAACAGGCCCGCCACACCGCGGGGGCCCGCCATGCCGTTCCAGCCCGCGCCGGCGCGGCCATCGGCGAAGAGGCCTACGCTCAACAGGCCCCACAGTCCTCCCGTCAACCCCAGCGCGACCGTCGCGGCGCTATCCCGCAGGCGCAAGACGGCCTCGGTCACAAAGAGCATGAAGGGGAACAACAGCCCCGCCATGAGGCCCACGAGCAACGCAGCCCACGGGGGAAGGAAAGCCGCGCCCGCGAGGATCGCTCCCCAACCCGCCGTGAGGCCTCGCGCCGCAAACAGCGGCTCGATCTCACCGGTCGCGAGCCAGGCGTAAAATTGTGAGGTGAAAACCGCTCCCGCCATCCCCAAGAACACGTTGATGGCAGCGCGGTTCCAGTCGAAGGTCGCGCCGTAGAAATGAAACGGCCCGGCGAGCGTCCAGCCAATCCAGCCGAGCCCCACGCAAAGCGCGCCGAGATTCGCCAGAAGGGGGTAATGCGCCGGCGGCGGGGCGGGGTTTCCCGTAAGCGGGCGGCGCGGTTGCAACAGCAGCACCCCCGCCGCGAAACTGGCCGGCAGCCAGAGCAACAACGCGCTGCCGCCATAATCCACAAAGCCGTGTCCCAGCTCCAGGGTGTGGCCCAGATGCGCAAGCCAGCCGCCGCCCCAGACCCAGCACGCGGCCACCGGTGCTACGAGGGCCCCCGTCAGGGCGGCGGCGCTGACGCTGAGCCAGCGTCGCGCCTCGGCGAGGGCCAGCGTCACCAGGAGCACCGCGCTCGCCATGATGGGCAGATAGCTCAGGAACAGTCCCAGCGCCGTCGGGGAAACGATCTCGCCGGCGTCCCAGGTGAGGCCGAAGCCGCTCATGCCAAAGAGGCCAAGGTCGGCCTCCCTGCCGTAGAGGCGGCCCAGCCCCTGCAATCCCGGGTCGGGGTTGACGACATAAGCGCCGCCGAGGTGTAAGCCGTAGCCCAACGCCCAGTAGCCGATGACCGCGAGCGCCAGCGCCAGCGCCGCCAGCGGCGTGACGCGGCGCGCTTTAGGTGGCTCCAATCCACCCCAGGTCAGCAGCAACAATCCAATGGGGATCAGATACCCCCAGAGCCAGTTGGTTTGCATAAAGTCACTCCAAGAATGGGATGAGCACGTGCCCTTTAGTTTACCAGACTCCGGCGAATCCGCCAATGGGGGCTGGGTGCTGGGGGCTGGAAGCTGGTTGCTGGTTGCTGGTTGCTGGAAGCTGGTTGCTGGATGCTGGTTGCTGGTTGCTGGAAGCTGGTTGCTGGGGGCTGGGTGCTGGTTGCTGGGGGCTGGTTGCTGGGGGCTGGATGCTGGATGCTGGAGGCTGGAAGCTGGTTGCTGGGTGCTGGAAGCTGGTTGCTGGGTGCTGGAAGCTGGTTGCTGGGGGCTGGGGGCTGGAGGCTGGATGCTGGAGGCTGGAGGCTGGTTGCTGGAAGCTGGTTGCTGGGGGCTGGTTGCTGGAGGCTGGTTGCTGGGTGCTGGGGGCTGTTGAGGCACAAAAAAGCCCCTCAACCTCCGGTCACGTGGCGGATTCCCCGCCTGGCTTCGCTTGAGTCGCTCTTGGCGACTATGCCTTTTGGACCGATGTTGAGGAGCCTTTCTACTTTCATTATAGACAAGCCGGGGGCTTTGTCAATGGCATGAACGTGACGGCGCGCCGTGAATGGCTCCGGGCGCTGCTCTTCTCAGCCTGCCGCCCGGCGACGTCGCAGCGCTTCTATCCCTGGCTGTCGGCGGGAAGGCGCGGCCTGACCGTGACCCGCGCCCCTTCGACGAGGACGAAATCCCCCGTGTGGATGCGTTCGAGGGGCAGCTGATCCACCATGGGGATGTCGCTGATGATGGCGCCGACCGCCACAATCGGCTCGCTCTCGGCGTTGAGGATGGCGGCCGGCGCCAGCCCGTTCGCGGCGAGCTGGTAGAGCACGTAGGAGCCCACGGTGCTGCCCTTCCCCGTGGGGAAGACGAGCACCTTCCCGGTGACGCATTGTCCTTCCAACGGATGCCCCTTTTCGGTGACGATGCCCGTTTCTGCATCCACGCCGCCGAGGAAACCCATCGGCGCGGGGGAGACCAGCGCCTCGCCTTCCGCGCGCCCGGCTTTGATGACCCGACCTTCGAGGTGCAGCTGCGTTGCCAGTTTCATGCTGTCATTCCCCTCCTGTCACGGCCATGTGGATGCATTCTTCCAGCGTCCCAAAGCGCGCTGACACACCCGCGAGGTTGCGCAGGTAACAGGCACCCTTCGCGGAGGGCGTCATCACTGCTGCGAAGCCCAGATCGCGCACGGGGGCGATGGCGAGACAGGCGTCCGCGTAGAGGCGTCCGCCCGCCGCCGCGATGTCCCCGGCGAGGCCCTGAGCGACGGCGGCCGCCTTCACCGGGCGCGCGCAGGTGATCCACAACGGCAGCCGCAAGCGCTTGCCGCGCACCAGCTCGGCGACCAGGGCGATCTCTGCAAGTGAGGCGTGGGGACAGCCGATCCAGATCAGAGCAGGGCGCGCGGCGGCGTCGGTGAGCGCCGCGTAGCCCGGCGCCAGATCAGCCACGGTCGTCGTCTCGTGCGCCGGCGCGAGCACCGGCCCCGCGAGCGCCTCCGGCGTCACGCCGGCGACGTGGAACACTCCCACCGCGCCCGTCGCGGCGAGCGCGGCCCCCAACGCCTTGAGATTTTCTTCCCACAGGGGCGCGCCGCGTTCGAGCGGCAAGCCTTCAAAATAGGGGATCCGCGAGCCGGCGCGCTGGCCCACCAGCGCGCCCAACGCGCTGTAATCGCTGATCGTCCGCAACGCCACGCGCACCCTCACGTGCAGCGTGGCGCGGCGGTTCTCCGCGAGGTGCAGGCCATAGGCGCCCGTGCGTCCGACCAGGGCGGCGGCAATCGCGCCGGGGCCTCCCTCGCGGTTGGTGCGCGCTCCCAGCACGCTGTTGGCATACGCCACGGCGGAGGATTCCGCCCAGGCGACCGATTCGCCCAGGCGGGGGACATTGCCCACGAGATAGGGCGTGCAGGTAGGGAAGGGGCCGCTTTCGCCGCCGGCGCCGCCGACCCCCATCCGCGCGAAAGCGGCGATCACCGCCTGCTGTTGGGTGGCAAACGTGGGATCAAATCCCTGCTCCGCCCAGGCCTCCAAATCCATGGCGGCGGGATTAAGCGTGGTAGGGACTCGCACGGAGGCGCCCTCGTCCGCCCACTTGCGGAGAAACGCCAGTCCCGCCGCGCCGATGTTGCGGTAGGAGACGCCGGAGATCTGCACGCTCGCTACCGGGGTGAGGCGTTCTGCCCCGTAGATTTGCGCGAGCGCCGCTACGATTTCCATGGCGCGGCGGATCGCGGGCCCCGCCTCGCCAGCAAGCCAGGCGCCCTCCTCGGCGGTGAGGCGGATTCGATTTTGGATTTCCGGCTTTGGATTTGGGAGCATGTCAGTTCAACTTTCTTATCAGAAAATGTGTGATGTGTAATGCGTAAGTGATCTCTTCGGAAAATAGAAACCGTGCTCACGTGCCCAGGTGCCCACGTTATTTTCATTTGCGGTGATGTACCGCAGGAACATGTTAACTCCTTCGAAAATGGCCCCGAATGAACACGAATTTCACGAATCAGAAATTGAAATTCCTGGTCCCCCAGGGCTGATACGTCCCCAAACAGCGCGCTTCAGCGCGGTTGGCTCGTGTCAGGCTGGGGATTCCATCCCCAGCCAATCCGTGAGCCGTTGCCGCCTCTGCCCACGACTCACGGCTTACAACTCACATCTTCATTTTTGGATGGTGTACTCCAGCACATGACGTCTCTTTCATATTATAGCGCAAACGTTGCTGGATACCCATCACCCACGCCAGTGTTTGTTCTCTGCACGAAGCCCGCTATAATATCCTCGATTAACCTGCAGATTAAGGCGCTGAGATGATGACAGGAACGGACCCGGAACAGGAACATGCCGCGCAGTTGCCGCTTTTTGAGGCGCTGGAGATCGCCGCGCCTAAACCTGCTCCGGCGCCTAAACCCGACCTCGCTGCTGGCTCAGCGCTCAATAAGGCGCTAGGTGCCTTTGAGCTGTACATGGAGCAGCGGGGATTTACTTTGAACACGCGCCAGGCGTTCCGGCTCGATTTGCAACTGCTGTCGGAGTATCTCGGCCCCGGCATTGCGATAGGACATATCGCCACCGCCAATCTCAATGCGTTCCTTACCTGGATGACAGAGACGCGCGGGATCTCCTGCAGCGCCAAGACGCTGGAGCGGCGCATCACTACCCTAAAGGTGTTTTTCGGGTGGCTGACGGAAATCGGCGCCATCCCACGGGATCCCGCCGCGCCGCTCATTCATCGCACGGCGCAACCGCCTTTGCCGGAGGTTTTGACCGAGGCGGAGAGTACGGCCGTGCTCGATGTGGCGCAGCGTCTGCGAAAGGGCAGCGCGGAGCAGGCGCCTGACCCCCGGCCTTATACGTTGATCACGTTGCTCCTTCACACCGGCATCAAGAAGGGGGAGTGCGTCAAGATCGTCCCCAATCACATTGATTTGTCCAACCCCGCACATCCGGCGCTGTGGATCCGCTACAATCAGCCTAGCCGTCAACATAAGGAACGCCGGATTTTGCTGCCGGCGTGGTGGCCGGAGGTGTTGCACGAATATCTGCAGGTTTATCATCCCCGGCAGTATCTTTTCCCCTGGACGCCGCGCAATCTGGAATATGTGCTCACGCGGGTAGGAACTGAGGCAGGCCTGGAGCGGCTGTCTTTCGAGATGCTGCGCTGGACTTGCGCGGTGCGGGATTTCTTGAGTCCCATGGACCGTGAAGCGCTGCGCCAGAAATTGGGCCTTTCGGAGATCAGCTGGTATGAGGTTGAACCCAAGCTGGCCCTGCTGGCTCAGCGTCTGCCCCCATCTTCTGATTCATCCCAGAGATAGCCAGGTGTTGGCACGGACCCTGTAAGCACAGAAACGTGAATTGTGAATCGTGAGCAGTTGACATGTTTCTGCGGCGCGTCATCGCAAATGAAAATGTGAATCGTGAGCTGTGAGCCGTGACTGCGACAGCTCTCTACTCACGGCTCACGGCTCTCTATTTTCCGAGGGGACGTCATGTGCTGGTGCACATCATTCAAGAATGAAAATGTGCGGTCATTGTTCAGCCTGGCATCAGGTAGTTCGACGGCGATGGATGAACCTTTGTGAGCTGTAGCTTTTGCCCCTTCCCCAGTCCCCTCCCCAACGGCGCAAACGCCGTTGGGGAGGGGAAGAAAAAAATAAGGGGTTTTGCAGGCGGGCGTAGCCCGCCTGCAAAACCCCACAAAAAAAGTTCTCCTTCCCCCCGCGCGCGGGGGGAAGGAGATAGGGGGCAAGAGTTGATGCTCAATCTTCAACAGTCGCCAGGGAATCTTCCGTTTTTCAGTCAGTGGCTGAACAGTTACCCTGTGAGCCATAGCCCGTGAGCAGAGGCTGCAACAGCTCACCGCTGCGGCTGGGGATAGAATCCCCAGCCTGACGGGAGCCAACCGCGCTGAAGCGCGGTGTTTGAGGACGTAGCAGCCCCGGCGTAAGGAATTTCTGATCTGATTCGTGAAATTCGGGCCCATTCGGGGCCATTTTCTAGGGAGGACTTATGACTATGACATTGGCGGATAAGATCGTTACGCATGAGGCGAAAGTGGCCATCATTGGCCTGGGATACGTGGGCTTGCCGCTGGCGCTGGCCATGGCGAAGGCGGGATATACGACGCTGGGGATCGAGGCTAACGCGGCCAAAACTGCGGCCATCAATGCGGGACATAGCTATATCGAGGATGTACATGATGCCGACATCGCGCCGCATGTGGCTGCCGGACGGCTGCGCGCTACGACTGACTACGACGCGCTGCGTGAAGTGGACGTCATTTTCATCTGCGTGCCGACGCCGTACACCGTGCAGCGGGTGCCCGATCTCACGGACGTGCTGACGGCTACGCGCAGCATCGCGTCCCGCCTGCAACGCGGGCATTTGATTGTCTTGCAATCCACCACTTATCCCGGCACCACCACGGAGGACGTGCAGCCGATCCTCGAAAGCTTGAGTGGACTGAAGGCGGGGGTGGATTTCTACCTGGCTTTTTCGCCGGAGCGCATTGATCCCGGAAATCCCCAATGGAGCGCCTATAACACGCCCAAAGTCGTGGGGGGATTGACGCCGGAAAGCACCCAACTGGCGGCGGCTTTGCTCCGGCAGATGGGGGCCCCGGTCCACGAGGTGTCCTCGCCCGCCGCGGCGGAGCTCACCAAGCTGCTGGAGAACACTTTCCGCGCCGTCAACATCGCCCTGGTGAATGAGATGGCGGTGCTCGCCGAACGCATGGGCATTGATATTTGGGAGGTCATCGAGGCGGCGAAGACCAAACCCTTTGGTTTCATGCCCTTCAAGCCGGGAGCGGGGGTCGGCGGGCATTGTATCCCCATTGACCCCTACTATTTGCTCTGGAAAGCGCGCGAATATGACTTCTACACCCGCTTCATCGAGCTCGCGGCCGAGACCAATGAGGCGATGCCCTATCATGTGCTGGATCTGACGGTGCAGGGCTTGAGCCGACAGGGAAAGGCGCTCGCCGGGGCGCGCGTGCTGGTGCTGGGCGTCGCTTTCAAGGCCGACATCCGCGATCCCCGCAACTCGCCGGCTGAACGGGTCATCGAGCTGTTGGTGCAACGCGGCGCCAATGTGCAGTACCACGATCCGCACGTGCCGACGTATCGGGTTGGGGGGAATGTCTTCTTGCACGAACCCCTGACCTTCGACTCTGTCGCCCTCACGCCGGAAACGCTGGCTGCTGCCGATGCGGTGATCATCGTCACCGGGCATCATGCGGTGGATTACACGGCGGTGTTGGAACATGCCTCCCTGGTCATTGACAGCTGCAACGCGACGCGCTCCTATTCCGGCAAAGCAGCGGTGGTGCGTTTAGGCGCGCCGGCGCCGCGATAATCCCCGAAGGGCGGCGCGGATGTCTAAGGAAACGCGAGTCAAGGTCCTGCGCGGATTTCTGGTCGTCTTTTTTGTCGCCGTGACCGTTCTGGCGGTCATTTTCCGTGAACAGCTCAGCAGCGCTAAATTCCGGGACCTGGGATACGTCGGCGCCTTCTTGATGGCCTGGATTGGCAGCACGACGGTCATCTTGCCGATTCCGCATCTGGCGTTCACTTTCACGATGGGGTCGGTGCTCACTCCCTGGTATGTGGGGCTTTGCGCCGGATTTGGCGATTCGTTGGGCGAGCTCTGGGGCTACCTGGCGGGGTATGCCGTGGAAGACATTGCCACCCGGTGGCGCATCTATCCCACCATTGAGGGCTGGATGCGTCGGAATGGCGTCCTCACGGTGTTTTTGATGGGCTCCGTGCCCATGCCGCTCTTTGACCTCGCCGGCATCGCCGGCGGTGCGACCGGTTTCCCCGTGTGGAAGTTCTACCTTGCGACCTGGGCGGGCAAGACCCTCAAGGCGATCATTTTCGCCTGGGGCGGCCATTATGGCATCGCCTGGCTGGCGCAGATTCTGGGATTGTGAGGAAGGCTGACATGGAAATCCGGCTGCTCAAGCATGGGCATTTCTACACCGGCGATCGTCAGCAGCCCTGGACGGAGGCGCTGGCGTTGGCCGGGGAGCGCATCATCGCTACCGGCGCGGCGGCGCACGCATGGGTCGCCGCCCCTCACGTGCGCGTCGAGGACCTCGACGGCGCGCTGGTGTTGCCGGGACTGGTGGATGCTCACGTGCACTTGATGTGGTATGCCCTGAGCCTCGCCGGGCTGGAGCTGCGGGATCTATCACGCGAAGCGCTGCTGGCGGCAGTGGCGCAGCGGGCCGCCGCGACGCCCCCGGGAACCTGGATTCAGGGCCGGGGATGGGATCAAAACCTCTGGGCCGAGCCGCGTTTCCCGACGGCAGCGGAGCTCGATCGCGCGGCGCCGCATCATCCGGTGCTGCTCATCGCCAAGAGCGCTCACGCGGCGGTGGCCAACACGCTGGCCTTGCGCCTGGCGGGGCTGGAGGCGACCGCTGCCGATCCGGCGCACGGACGTTTTGGCCGCACCGCGAGCGGTGCGCTGGACGGGATGCTTTTCGAAGATGCGATGGGGATCGTTGAGGCGGCCATCCCGGCGCCGACGGCGGCGCAGGTTGCGGCAGCCCTCCGCGCCGCGCAACCTTTGCTGCTGCAGGCCGGTCTGACGGGCGTCCATGACGTGGACGGCGGGCCGGCTTTCGCCGCCCTGCAGCTGCTGCATCAGGAAGGCGCGCTGCAGCTGCGGGTCGTCAAATACGTGCGGCTGGAGGCGCTCGACGCCGCGTTGGAGGTGGGCCTGCGCAGCGGCTATGGCGATGACTGGCTGCGCTTCGGCGGCCTGAAGCTCTTTGCCGATGGCGCGTTGGGCTCGCGGACCGGCGCGCTGTTCGAGCCCTACCTGGGCGAGCCGGAGAACACCGGGCTGTTGACGCTCGAGCCGGAGGTGTTGGGCGACAGCGCCCGCCGGGCTGTGGCGGGTGGATTGGCGCTGGCGATTCACGCGATCGGGGACCGCGCCAATCAGCTGGTGTTGGATGTCCTGGAGGAGGTGCGTCCCCTCGACCGGGGCTTGCGTCACCGAATCGAGCACGTGCAGCTGCTGCGGCCGCAGGACGTCCCCCGGCTGGCGCAGCTGGGCGTCGTGGCCTCGATGCAGCCGATTCATGCCCCCCACGACCGGGTGATGGCGGAGCAGTATTGGGGAGAGCGCTGCCGGCTCGCGTATGCCTGGCGCTCGGTGCTGCAGACTGGCGCGACGCTTGCCTTTGGCTCCGACGCGCCCATCGAAACGTTCGACCCGCTGTTGGGGATCTATGCCGCCGTGACCCGGCGCCACGAGCGCGATGGCGCTCCCGGTCCCGAAGGCTGGCAGCCGCAGGAACGGCTCACGCTGGCCGAGGCCATCGAGGGCTTTACCGGCGGCGCGGCCTATGCCAGCGGGCAGGAGCAGCGCCTGGGGCGTTTGCTGCCGGGGTATCTGGCGGACCTCGTGGTTCTGGATCGGGACATTTTCGCGGCGCCGCCCGAGGCGCTGTTGGAGACGCGCGTGCAGCGGGTGATGGTCGGCGGGGAATGGCGCTACGCGGCTTGAGGCGCAGATTCGGGCGCGATCGAGAGTCACACAAACCAACGGGGCGGGAAGTGTACTTCCCGCCCCGTGCGTTTTTCAGATCAGACGGCTTACAGCAGGTCTTTGCGATTCTCCTCCGCAAAACGCCGCAGGGCTTTGAGGCGTTGCGCGGGTATTTCCTGATCGGCGATGGTTTTGTCGCGCACGAGATTGGCCCAGCGCTCTGCCGCTTGCTGGAATTCGTTCCACAGCGCGCCGATTTCATCGAAGTACAGCTTCGAGATTTCATCCAACTGCGCCAGGCGCTTGATGAATTCCTGATCGGCGAGGTCCTCGCGGCGCCAGCGGTCTTCCTCGGTGATGAGACGCTTCTGCCAGTCGCGGGCGAAAGCGGCCTGCCATTCCTCCCATTCGCGCTTCAGACGTTCCTCGTTGAGCCGCTGCATTTCGGCGATCTCGTTCTGGCGCTTCTCCAGGCGCACCCGGAAGGCCTCGAGAGCGTCGAGCGCTTGCTTGTTCTGATTGAAGAGCAGGGCGTATTTCTGGGTCTGTTCGACCAGTCGGGCCAGTTCTGTCTGAACCTGGGCGGCCTGATCCAGGTATTGCCGCACGCGCTGTTCGCGTTGGAAATCGGCCACGCGCAGTTCCTCGATCTTGGGGTCGTAGGATTTGGCGATCTGGACGGCTTCTTCGACGCGGGCGGGCAGTTTACGGAAACTGTCTTCGAGGCGCAGCAGCTTCGCGTTGAACTCGTCAATGGCTTTGCGCAGCGAGGGCAATTCGCCCTCCAGGGTCGCCATACGGCGGGTGTCGGCGCGTCGCTGCTCTTCCAGATAGACGACGGCCTGCAGCCGATCGTCGGTGCGTTTGGTCAGGTCGGCTACCGCGCCGGAGAGTTGTTGGAACTGTGTCTGCAACCGTTGTTCCCCCGCGGCGCGGGCTTCGAGCATTTCGGGAAAGCGCAGGGTAGGCCGATAGCGTTCGTCTACGGTGATGATTTCCTGCGACAAGGCCTCGATTTCGGCGCGACGGAGACGTTCGGATTCCAGTTTTTCCCGGCGTTGCGTTGCCTTGAGCTCCTCGACAGCGGCGGTGAGGTCCCGATGGGTTTTCTCGATCATCGCGGGATAGTCGTCCGTGCGGCGGACATCGGTCACTGCCTGCGCCAGATCGCGCCGCAGGGTGTCTAACTCGCGCGCCTGTGCCTCGAGGGTCAAGGCCTGTTGTTCGGTACGCTCTTGCAGGGCGGCAATGAGCGCTTTGTCCTTCTTGCGTTCCTCGTCCAGCCACCGCACCATCTGTTCCAGTTGTGAGAGCTCCATCGTTACTCCTTCGAAAATGGCCCCGAATGCACACGAATTTCACGAATCAGATCAGAAATTCCTTACCCCCGGGGCTGCTACGTCCTCAAACACCACGCTTCAGCGCGGTGGGCTCGTGTCAGGCGGGAGATGGCATCCCCAGCCGAACCGGTGAGCCGTCGCCGTCGCTGCTCACGGTATGGTTCACACGGTAACTGTTCAGCCATTGACTAAAAACACAAATTACAAAGGTTCATCTCACTACATTCGTATGTTCCCACGTGCCCACGCGCCTGACTTCGTCCCTGATTATAGCCGAGGGGCGTTCAGAGCCAAGCTTTCACGCGCTCTCAGGCTTGCCCTCGATGCCTCAGCACCGGCGCCAGGGCTTCGCGCTCCTCTGCATCGAAGAGCCGCAGGCGCCAGATCGCTATGCCGTAGACGAGCAGCGCCCCGACGAGGGCAGCCAAACGGCTCACCGGCAGCAGCAGCGCGACGAGCGGCGCGGCGCAGGCGACAGCGGCCAGCGGTTTCCCCACCAACCCCCACCAGTCGAGGCGCCCGATCTGACGCTGCAAGCCGATGACGAAGGGGACGAACAGCATCAGTTCCGCGGCGGTGTGCAGCAGCGCCGATGCCTGATAGCCAAAACGCGGCATCAGCAGCAGGTTGGCGACGAGATTGAAGCTCAGCGCTGCCAGGTAGGCGCGGGTGAGGTAGCGTTGTTGATTCAGAGCGATCAGCACGTATTGGATGAGGCTGTTGATCCAGCCGATGACCATGGACCAGGCCATGAGTTGCAGCGCGATCATCCCGCCGGGAAGGTATTCCGGGCCGCCGAGCAGCAGGACCAGCTCGCGCGCGCCTAACGTCGCCACTATCGCCGCCGGCAACACCAGCAGCATGAGGATTTTCACTCCCAATCGGAAGAAGCGCACGAATCCGGCGCGATCCTCCACCGCCTTCCGCGAGATGATGGGGAACAGCGCCATGGTGAACATGGCGGGGATCACGTTGAGCGCGTCGAGGTACTTGTAGCCGGTGCTGTAAAGCCCCAGGATCTCGTTCCCCAAGATGGCTTCCATGAGCGGGACGTCCACTTTGAAGAAGAGCGTGGCCAGGAGATGGTTGACCATGAGCGGCCAGGATTCGCCGAGCATCTGCCGGCGCAGAGCGCGCTCCGGCGCCGCGCGGAGCGCCGTCACCGAGGGGCCGGGGAGGTGCAATTCCGGAATCTGCCGCCACGCGAGTATCCCCAGAATTGCCAGGGTGATGACGTTGGTGGCGATGGAGGTGGCGGCCAGCCCGACGATCCCGAAACCGGCGAGCAAGACGCCCGTGCCCAGGCCCACTTTGATGAGCGTGGAGACGGTCGTCACCGTGGCGGGGAATTCGGCCTTTTCGTAAGCGTAAAAGAGCGCCGAAAAGCCCGTGGCTATGGAGCTGGGGAGCAATCCCACGTACAGCAACGCCAGCGCCAGCAGCGCCGTCTGCGCGGCCGGCGTCGTGAGCGCGGCGATTACCGTCTGACGCAAGGCGATGAAGCCTGCCAGCAACGGCACCGCCAGCACCGCCAGTCCTATTCGCAGGAGCGAGGTATTGGCCAGATAGCGCCGCGCCTGATCCCGATAACGGGAGACCTCGCGGGTGAGATAGGTGTTGAGGCCGAAATTGGTGATGATGTCGAACCACATGAAGACGCTGATGGCATAGTAGTACTGCCCTGCATTGTCGGGGCCGAGGATGCGCAACATCAGCGCCGCAAAGGCGAAGTCCACCAGGCGGTTGAAGAGGTTGAGCGCGATGGGCGCGATGCTGTTCTTGGCCAACCGCTGGGTCGTGGAAGCGTTGGCGTCCTCCCGGTACAGCCGCCGCCAGCTCCACGTCACCGCCAGAAAGATCACCATCATGCCGGCGAGGAAGGAGCTGAAGGCACCGAATTTCACGCTGTTGGGCGTGTAACGGAAGCGCACGGTCCACGCGCCGGGGGCCAGCCGCACGCCGCGGAAATTGCCTGCCACGCGCGCGATGGGAACTTCCGTTTCGGTATCCTCCGCCGCGCCCTGAGCCCGCACGAACGCTTTCCAGCCGGGGAAGAACGCATCGCCGAGGACGAGCCAGGCCTCCTCGCCGACGTTGGCGTCCACCACAACCTGATTCAGCCCGTAGGAGGTGATCACTTGCGCCTGCGGCTCGCCGGCTTCGAAGGCGCGGGGCCACGCGCCGGCCGCCGGGGCGCTGCCGCTCCACGCTTCCTCAGCCGCTTCGATGATGACGTAGAAGCGCGGATCGTAGGTCTGGATCGCGGTCCCCACCGCCTCCGCATCGGGGACGACGAGGGTGGCGCTCTGTGGCAAGGTGAAGGCGCGCGGCATCACCGTGAGGTTCTCGTAGACGCGCAGCGTTCCCTGCTCGTAGACCAGGCGGTATTTGGGCAGGGGGATTTCCTCCTCGGTGACGAGGTACTTGACGTTGAGGAGGTCGGTGAGCGGGCTATCGAGGCTGGAGAATTGGGTGAAAGGCGCGATGCGGTTGTAGAGCAGCTGCCCCTGCGGCTCGATCCAGTTCATGTAGCGGACATATTGCGCGGAGAAGGTGCTATCGTAGCCGCGCACGTCCTGGAAATCGAAATACATGCCGGTGTTGGCGTTGAAGACGCGCGACCCGTGGGGATCGAAGCTCGAAAAACGCCACACGCCGGTGTCCTGACGCAGAAATTCGACCACGGCCGGCGTGACGCTCAACGGGGCGGGATCCGCCTGCGGATTGAAGCCCCAGCCGAAGCTGAACAGGTCCGCGATGAGGACGACGACGGCCAGCGCCTCCCAGAGGGGCCGTCGTCCCAGCCGGCGGGGCAGAAAAATGGGGCAGCGCGAGAGGCGCAGTACGGCGCCGGTGACGATCAACAACAGAGCGGCTTGCTGAATCCAGCGGAACTCATAGGCGTAGAAGGTGCGCGCATCGGGGAAGACGTCCGGCGCTTTCGCCAGCGCCCAGAAGAGCCGCGTGACCCATGGCTCGATGCGGGAGAACGCCAGCCGCGAGGCCCACAATCCCGCCAGGAGGACGCCGCCGCTGCCGAGAAGCCCCCATCCCAGCCAGCGCACGGCGCGGGAGAAAGCTCCTTCGCCCTGGGCTGGCCCCTGGGAGCCGGCTGTCGGCTTCCGCGAGGTGGATACTGCCGTCGCGCCGAGGCCCGCCAGCGCCGCGACGGCGATCGTGAGCGGGAAGACCCAGCGGAAGGGGCTATGGGATTGGTTGAGCAGCGGCAGGGCATAGACGAGAGCGTAAAGCGGCGTCCCGAAGATGCAGCCCAACGCAAACAGGGCCAGCAGCGTGAAGAAAGGGGTGTAGGGCTGGCGGAAGAACTGCCGCACGCGCTTCAGAAAGCGGCGCCCGATTCCCTCACCGCCCGCTGGCCCGCGAAACGCATCCAGCACCGCCAGCAGCGCCAGCGCCAGCGGGAGCAGGCCCATGTAGGTGCCGCCTTCGACGTAGTTCTTGATGCCCCAGTCGAAGGCGCCGACGGGATTGCCGTAGGCGTTGACCGTCGCCCGAATCGTCTCGCCCGTGAAAATGTCCTGGAACGCGCGATGGGTGGGGTTGCCGAAGAAGTTGGGGATCACAAAAGCGAGCACCCGCCGTTGGGGATAAGCCCAGCCCAGCACGTCTTGCAGGGAGACCGCTCCCTGGCGAAAGCTGGCGCCCACCACTTCGTACAGCGGCAGATATTGCACGGCGCTCAATCCCAGCCCCAGCACGACGCTGAGCGCGACGCTGAGCGCCGGGGCGAGCACCTCGGCGCGCCACGCGGTTTTGGGCAGCGTCGCCAGACGGTAGAGCAGGCGGTAGCCCACAAAGGCGGCGAGCACCAGTAAGGCGAAATAGGCGATTTCGGCGTGACCGGCGAGCAGCTCCAGCAGCAGGGCGAGGGCGCCCAGCAGCGCCCAGGGCAACGTGCTGCGTCCGAAGCGCAGGAAGGGCGCGCGGCGCAACGTCAGCTCCGCCAACGCCAGCAGCAACGGCAGCCACGAGGCCGCCGCGATGATCATCGGATGGACGACCGAGACGACCAGGAAGCCGCTGAGCTCGAAGGTGAGGCCGGCGAGCAGGCCGCCGAGGCGATTGGCGCCCAACACGCGGGCGAGCACGTACATCCACACCCCCGCCAGCCCCAGCTGCACGACGATGAAGATGCCGTAGGCCTGGGGCAGCGGCAAGAGGTGGAAAATGACCCGCAGCGGATACAGGCCCATTGCCTGCCCGTTGGCGAGGAAAGGATGCCCGGAGAAGATGAAGGGGTCCCACCAGGGGATCTCGCCCTCGGCGAGCGCCCGGGTAATCAACCGTTGCCAGGGGTAGTTCTGCAGCACCAAATCGCTGAGGAGGGGATTGTGCGGCGGCGCCGCCGTAGGCGCGGCCGAACGAAAGGGCTCGAAGAGCGTGAGGGCGTCGGCGGGCAGGAGGGTGCTATCCCCCCCTACGACCGGCGCAAAGAGCAGCAGTGGCGCAAGCAACAACAGCAAAACCGGTCCCACATGCGATGCCAGGGCGTTCTGTTTTTGTGTCATCAGCCTCGTGCGATCATCCAGGATTGATTTGGGCTCAAACAACAAATCCAGGGGGGGCCCCTGGATTTGTTGCGTCGGCCCGAAGATTACTCTTGGGACGGCCCGAACAACGTCTGCCGCACCAATTCCAGATCGTCACTGGGTGGGAGTTGGTCGGCGTTCGCGAGATGGATGTCAAACTCGATTTTGGGCAGAGGCGTGCCGTCTTGCAGGACGCCGCTGTCCCAATCCTGGTAGGGATAGAAGAACGAGATGGCCTCGTGCAGGCGCTGATACAGTCGTCCCATGACCAGGTATTGTTGCGCTGCAGGGGCGACGAGCACGAAGTCGTAGATGCTCAGGTGGCCGACGAAGACGTCCTCGGGCATGATTTCCGCCACGGTATTGCGGAGGATCAGGGCGACGGCTCGCAGCACATCATCGTGGCTGACAAAGCCGTAGGCATCGCTGAAAGCGCGCATGCCCTTGATCCGCACTCCTACCAGGAGCAAGTGCGGTTGCTGGCGGAGGCGGCGGACCTGCTCTTCGATGAGAGTGCTGGTCGGCAGGCCGGTAAGCGGGTGCACGACGGGGTTGGCGGTGCTGCGGTGCAGGATGTTGCGCACGCGATAGCGGACTTCCTGGACATCAAAGGGCTTGGTGAGGTAATCCACCGCTCCTAATTCGAGGCCGGTCAACCGGTCCCGGCGCTCGTGGCGTTCGGTGAGAAAGATGATGGGGAGGTTCATCGTGCGGCGTTGGGCGCGCAGGCGCGAGCAGACCTCGTAGCCGTCAATGTCCGGCAGGTGAATATCCAGCACTACCAGGTCGAACTTCAACTGCCCGGCGAGGACGAGGGCATCCTGTCCCCATGCGGTTTGGGTGACCTGGTAACCTAACGACGTGAAATACGCGGTCAGCATCTCTGCCGTGTTGGGGTCATCTTCCACTACGAGGATATGCTGCAGGGCTTCTTCAGGCACCATGACCATCACCTGTGAGGCCTTTTATCCGATAGGTTCTTTGTAAATGGCATACGAGCAGGTCTGATCTCCCATGCCGATACAGGTGATCTCGTCCACGCGGAATGTGCGGCCGCTGCTCACCCATCGCAGGGCTTCCTCCAGGATGCCCGTGGCGATGAAGCAGACGGGATGGTCTACTTTGCGCTCCCAGCACATGGAACAGCGCGCGATGTGATAGAGGTAATGGTCCTCGCCGGGATCCACCACATAGGAGGTTTGGTCGCTCAGGCTGTCGAAGACTTTGGCGACGGCCGGCAGGCCCGCCTTGAGTTTGGTGGAGAGGGGCATGATCTTGAAGGCCAGATCGCTGGCGCCTACAAGGGCGCCGAAATTGGCCAGGCCCTCGACGAAGAGCACCCGTCCGAGTCGTAACTGCAGGCCGCGTCCGCCGCGCCGCCCGTACATTTCTTCGAGGGCTTTATTGAGGGCCGCCATATACGCGAAGTCGAATTCGCTCTTTTCCATGTTGTCGGGCGGGGGATTGGTGATCCAATGTGCCAATCCGCCCATGTTGAGGACGGCATTCAGGCCATTGCGCCCCATAATTTCTTCCAGCGCTTTGAGCAGGATCAGTGCGAACCGATTGGGATAATAATATCCGCTGGGGATGGGAGTATTAGCCACGGAATTCCTCCTTGTTGTTACACCGTACTACAGAATTGCAGCCAGCTCTTCAGCCGCCCGGCGCATGTCCAGGAACAGAAGCCCCAGCTTGGCTTGCTGGCGCGCCAGGACTGTGAGCACGGCTTCCTCACCCACAGCGCGGAGGATGACGTAGCCCTTCTCACCCTTGACGTAGACTTCATCCAACATTCCCCGGCCTAATTCGGTCGCGATGCGTTCACCGAGGGAGAGCATCGCGGCTGACATTGCGGAAACGCGATCTTCCTCCACTCCTTGAGGCAGCGATGAAGCGATGGGGAGGCCATCCACGCTGACGATTGCTGCTGCTTCGATGTCGGGACTGCTGACTTGCAAATCCCGCAACCGCTCAACCATCTGTTCTGTTCGCGACCGCCGACTTGACATTGTTGATTTCCTCCGATTTGGGGATAAAAGCTATTCGGGTTCAAGTTATAAAAAGGTTACCACAGGAACAGTGGATTGTCAAGGAAGCAAAAAGACAAGCCAGAAGGCAATTCAAGTCCCGCGTCGCTCCCTCTGCCGGCAATTTAGCCCGCCGGATCGTCCGGCGCCGCTATGCCGTGCGCCAGGATGTCCAGACCTGCATCCAGGAGCGCTGGCCCTGCTACGGGAGGGGCGCAGGCGGCCGCATGGGGGTGGACGCAGACTTGCAGAAAGTGCATGGCGATGAGCGTCGCGGCGATCTCTACGTTCACGTCCGGCCGGATGTCGCCGTGCAGCTGTCCCTCGCCCAGCAGCTGACTGATCGCCTGAACGACGGGCCGGGGGCGCTCCGTCCCTGGCGACGCCATGTTGCAGGTGAACAAGTGATGGCTGAGGTGCTGATAGGGCTCGAAGACGCCCCAGATTCTCTGGAGCAGCAAGCGAATGCGCGCGAGCGCCGGTTGTCCGACGCCCGGCAGGTCTTCCAGGAGGGCGTCGAGTTGCCCGGCCAGCAACGTCGCCAGTAGCGCCTCTTTGCTTTCGAAGTAGTTGAAGAAGGTGCCTTTGGCGACATCCGCCAGCGCGGCGATCTCTTCCACTGTCGTGGCCTCGAAGTCCTTTTCCAGGAAGAGCGTCGCGGCTGCGTCCAGCAGCCGGCGATGGGTTTGCTCCTTACGCCGTTCCCAACGGGAGGCTCCGGTGTGCCCAGTCTCATTTTCGGCCATGATTGACTCCGGTCATAGTTGACTGTGGTCATTATAGCATGAAGCAGGGGGGAGACAATTTTCAACGGGGCGATGGGGCCTGCCAGCGGCAAAGCCGTTGCTCCAGGGCGTCCACTGCAAAGTACAGGCCCAGTCCCAAGAGGCTCATGGCCAGCACGCCGGCGTACATCGCCGGGTAGTTGAAGAGGGTGCTGCCGTTGAGGTAGATGTAATATCCCAACCCCCAGCGTGTGGCGAAGAGTTCGGCGACGTACAGGAGTGCAACTGCCGTGCCGATGGATTGGCGGATGGCGGTGAGCACTGCGGGCAGGCTCGCGGGGAGGTACACAAAGCGAAACAGCGCCCGTCTTCCGGCGCCCAGACTGCGCACGCTGAGCACGAGTTCGGGCCGGATGGCGGCGGCGCTGTCGCGCACGAGCACCAGGATCTGAAAGAACAGGATCAGGAAAATGAGGACGATTTTGGGCAGCTCGCCCACTCCCAGCAGCAGCAGTACGATGGGTGCCAGGGCGACTTTGGGGATGGGGTACAGCAAGTAGATGAAGGGAGCTGCCAGGCGATTGAGCCGCACGCTCTGTCCCAGCGCTAATCCCAGGGGCGCCGCGGCCAGCACGGCCAGCGCAATGCTCGCGACCACCCGGTACAGACTGGCCAGGGCATGGCGCCCCAGCCCCCGGGGCACTTCGCGGACAAAGGTCGTCACTACCAGCGAGGGCGGCGGCAGGAGGGGAATCTGCGCGAGCGCGGCGACGAGCTGCCAGAGCAGCAGCAGCGCCAGCAGGGCGAGCAGCACGTCCCGGCGGCGGACGTCGGTCATGAGCATTCCTCCGCTTCCAACCGCTCGCGCAATTCCGCGCACAGCGCTTGATAGGCCGGCGTGTGGCGATAGGCGGCCTCGTGAGGGTGGGGGGCTTCGATGATGCAGGGGACGTGATGGGGCGGGCGGCCCAACAGCAGAATGCGCTGTCCGACGAAGGCGGCCTCTTCGAGGGCGTGCGTGACCAGGATCACCGTCAGCTGCTGCTCCCGGCAGAGGGTCAACGTGAGGATCTGGAGGGCCTCGCGGGTGGGCGCGTCCAGCGAGGAAAACGGCTCATCCATCAGCAGCAGGTCGGGGTTGAGGGCGAGCGTGCGTGCGATCGCGGTACGCTGGCGTTCTCCGCCGGAGAGCTGCGCCGGATAGGCGTCTGCCAGCGGGGCGATGCCCAGGCGTTCCAGCCAGTAGTCCACCCGCGCGGCGTGATCCTCTAACCGTTCGTCTTGCGGCGCATGGCGTCCGTCCGGGCCGTAGAAGCGGCGGATGTCCAGTCCCAGGGCGACGTTTTGGCGCACGGTGGCCCAGGGAAGCAGGCCGTACTCCTGGAGGATCAGCCCGGTGCGGGGACGGGGGCGGTGAAGCGTCGCGCCGGCCACGCGCACGTCGCCCTGTTGGGGGCGCAGCAATCCCGCCGCCAGCATGAGCAGCGTGCTCTTGCCGCAACCAGAAGGCCCGAGCACGGCCCAGGTCTCGCCGGCGGCCACGGACCACGAAAACTCCACGAAAAGGGGCGGGCGCCCGGCATAGGCGAAGTGCAGCCCACAGGCTTCGAGCATGGGCGCGGGCGGCCGTTCACTCACCGAAGAGCGCCTGCCACCATTGGACCCAAAAGGGTTCGGGCGTGGGCGTGACGGCTGGCGTGAGGACGGGCAGGGGGGTAGGGGTGGGCGTCGGGGTCGCAGCGAGGGGGACGACGAGCGTCTCGCCGGGGCGAGCCATGCCGGCGCGTTCCTGCGCCCAGGCTTCGACGTAGGCGTCGCTTTGCACGTACTCCAGCTGCGCCTCGAGGGTGGTGTTGAGGCGTTGTTGTTCGGCGAGCAGCGGTTCGAGCGTGGCGACTTTCTCGCGCAATGTCGCGTTGAGCGTCAGGGCCTGCCCGAAGGCGGAGATGAGGAGCACGATCACCACGGCCAGGATGCCCCACATCAGCCAGGAAATGCGGCGAAGGGTGGGTTGTTTGGACTTGTCGCTCATCGTTTTGGCTCCTGTGTGTTACATGGCAACATTCGTGCGGCTTTCAGTATCCCAAGTATAGCACGCCTCCGGCAAAGTCAATGGGAGGGGCCAGTTCAGAATGAGGCGGCATTTTGCCTCGTGAGGAGGCGCCTGGTGCTGGTAGACGTCGTGTGTGGAAAAATGTGAGCCGTGAGCCGGGGTTGCGGCGGTTCGCCAGTTCGGTTGGGGAGGGGTTCCCCAGCCTGACAGGCGCCACCCGCGCTGAAGCGCGTTGTTTGAGGAGCGCGCTTCAGCACGCTTGACGTTGCAGACCCGGAATTCATTCCGGGGCGGGCTTTTTCGCTTTCTCGCTCGTTCGCCTATTTTTCTGAGAAGACTTGCGTTTTCTTCCTGCCGTGTTAAAATCTTTTCCAGGTGGCCATCAGCAACGTTTTTTTCCTCTCCCTGGGTCTGGCCTGGACATGCATGCAAGGAGTACGTGATGACGATGACTTTTGAAACTGCGCCGACGGACGTGGGTGGGGAAATTGATCTACAGAAATACTGGCAGACTTTCCTGCGTTGGTGGTGGCTGATTGTGGCCTGTACGGTGCTCGCCGCAGGCAGTGCCTATGTGATCAGCTCGCGGATGACCCCGGTCTACAGTGCGACGGCCACATTGCTGGTGCAACAGGCGCCGGCTGCTAACGTCACCGATTACACCGCTTTGCTCACCAGCGAGCGCCTGGCTTCTACCTATGCGGAGATGCTCACGGCGCGACCGGTGCTGGAAGAAACGCAGCGCCGGTTAGGGTTATCTTCCCTGCCTGGCGGCGTCTCGGTCTCCGTGGTCCGCGACACGCAGCTGTTAAGCCTCAACGCGGAGAGCACCGATCCCGAACTGGCGGCCATGATCGCCAACACGGTGGCCGAGGTGTTTGTGGATCAGAATCGCCAGCTGCAGGAGGAGCGTTATGCCGCTTCGCTCAGCAACATCGAGAAGCAGCTGCAGGAATTGCCGGTGAAGATCGAGGAGACGCAGCGGGAGTTGCTCGCCCTGGGTTCGGCCAACGATTCCGAATCTCTGGCGGAGCGCGCCCGGCTGGAAACTGCGCTGACGAGCTACCGCAACACTTACAGCGCCCTGCTCGGTAGTTATGAGCAGATGCGCCTCTCGGCGATTCAGTCGTCCAACACCCTCACGATCTTCGATCCGGCCAGTGCGCCCGTCGCGCCGGTGCGACCCAACAAGCTGCAGAACACGGCGCTCGCGGGGGTGGTGGGCGCGCTGTTGGCTCTGGGAGTGGTGTTCTTGATCGAGTACCTCGATGATACCCTCAAGAATTCGGAGGACGTGTCGCGGGTGTTGGGATTGAGCACGCTCGGCGTGATCGGGCAGTTCGGTAAAGAAAGCGACGAGCTGATTACGGCCCATCATCCCCTCGCCTCTGTTTCGGAGGACTTCCGTGTGCTGCGCACCAATCTTCGTTTTGCCGGTGTGGACAAGGAGCTGCGCACGATCCTGGTGACAAGCCCGGCGCCGTCCGAGGGCAAGACGGTGACTGCCGCCAATCTGGCGGTGGTGTTGGCGCAATCCGGGTTGCGGGTGGCGTTGGTGGACGCCGATCTGCGCCGTCCGCGACAGCATCACCTGTTCAACATCCCTTCCAGCGCGGAGGGGGTGACCGAATCGCTGGTGGAAGGAAAGACCGATGGGCGCATCACCCAACCGCTGGCGGACTTCGATCTGCGTTTGCTGCCGGCGGGGGCTCTGCCACCCAATCCCGTGGAGATGGTGGGCTCGCAGCGCATGCGGCAGCTGCTGGAGGGGCTGGCTTCGGAGGCCGATGTGGTGGTGGTGGATAGTCCGCCGGTGCTTTCGATGGCGGATGCCGCCGTCCTGGCGCAGGCTGTGGACGGGGTGTTGTTGGCGGTGGAGGCGAACAAGACCCGGCGCGGGGCGGCGCAGGATGCGGTGCTCAGCTTGCAGCAGATCGGCGCGAATGTGCTGGGGGTAGTGCTCACGCAGGTGCCACAGCGCAACAGCCGTTATTACTATTATTATCGCGAGTATTACGACGCCGATGGCGAGAAGAAGCGCGTCCGTGGGAAAAGGCGCCATTCTCGTGCTCCCAGAGACTGATCCGCAAATGGATGCAGATTAAGAATTATGACAGTCGGCATATCTCCGAGAATGAGAATGTGAGTGGTGAGCCGGGGCTGCAACGGCTCAGCGGTTCGGTCGGGGCTGGAATTCCCAGCCTGACAGGAGCCAACCGCGCTGAAGCGCGTTGTTGGGGGAGCGCACTTCAGCGAACTTGACCTGTCGGCCCCGGAATTCATTCTGGAGCGGCCGACCTGAAGTTCGCAGCACCTTTTCTGATCTGTGAAATCCGTGGCCATCCGTGAGCCATTTTCCGAGAAGCAAGAGCTGTGGTCTGACGTCGCTTACCGGCGTTGGATCGAAGAACGGCGGCTCCAGCTGGCGACGGAGATCGTTGCGGCGCGTGAGGCCTGCCGGCGCGGCGAGGCGCAGCGGGGCTCTGTGGACGACCTGGGGGCGGAGTTGATGGGGGAATGCCAGCGCTCAGTTGGAGCGCGTCTCTCGTGTGGAGATGGCTGGAGGCAACGATGAGGTTTACGGTGGTGTTTGATCGCGATGAAGACGGTGTATGGGTGGTCGAGTGTCCCGCCATTCCAGGGTGTGTGAGTCAGGGGCACACTAAAGAAGAAGCGCTGGAAAATATCCGTGAGGCGATGCCGCGATGTCTTGAGGTGCGCGCGGAATATGGCTTGCCCCTGGACAGGGAGTCCTGGCAGTGAGCGCCGTCTTGTTGCCGGGGAGAGGATGAGATGTCACGGTTGCCCTTGACAATTTGTGGCGCGGGGGTAGTGTATTATGTGTTTTTGAGTGCAGTGTTTACTGCATCTGCATAGATGCTGGCATGAGGGCCATTAAGGAATGAATCATGGGTCTTTATCTGGTTACTGGCGTTGCCGGGTTCATCGCTTCGAAGGTCGCTGAATTTTTGCTTGATGCCGGACATGCCGTAGTGGGGGTTGACAATCTCAATGATGCCTACGACGTGCGGCTCAAGCAATGGCGACTGGCGCGGTTGGATGGCCGCGCGGGTTTTACTTTCCGGCAACTGGATATTTGCGACCGCGACGGCGTCGCTGCACTTTTCCAATCCACAATCGAAAATCCAAAATCCAAAATTGGCGCTGTGCAGTTTGATGCCGTGATCAACTTGGCCGCGCGGGCCGGCGTGCGGCAATCAGTTGAAAACCCTTGGGTATATGTGGATACCAACGTCACTGGCACGTTGAATCTGCTGGATCTCTGCCACATGCACGGCGTGGGGAAATTTGTGTTGGCTTCCACCTCCAGTCTCTATGGCAAGCATAATACCATGCCCTATAGCGAGGATCAGGACACGAGCCGGCCGCTTTCGCCTTATGCTGCTTCAAAGAAGGGTGCTGAAGCATTGTGTTATACCTATCACTACCTACATGGCTTGGATGTGACTGTTTTCCGGTATTTTACTGTCTATGGTCCAGCAGGGCGGCCTGATATGAGCCTCTTTCGCTTTACTCAGTGGATCTTTGAGGAGCGCCCGGTGCACATTTACGGAGACGGCACCCAGCAGCGCGATTTTACCTATGTGGATGACATCGCCCGTGGCACCATCGCCGGATTGCAGCCGATGGGCTATGAGATCATCAATCTGGGTTCGGATGCGCCAGTTCCCTTGATGGATACGGTACGGTTGATTGAAGACCTGACCGGCAAGCAGGCCAGGTTGGAATTTCACCCCTTCCCCAAGGCCGATGTCTACGCGACCTGGGCGGACATCAGCAAAGCGGAACGGCTGTTGGGGTGGCGTCCACAGATAACGTACCGCGCAGGGATTGCCGCGCTAGTAGAATGGTATCAGGTAAATCGGGAGTGGGCGCGGGAGATTGTGACGCTTGTGGGATAATGGGATGTCACGCCTGCCCTTTGTGTGGGACTATGATATGACCGAGGCGGAGTTCGAGGCGATTTTGCGGGGAGAGGCGCAGTTCGGGCGACTGGATCGGGATTGGGCGGCGGTGCGCCTGTTGGAGGTTGCGCCCTACCGGGACATCATCCGCCTCCTGGGTACCGGGCGCTGCTCGTGGGTTGGCCCCGCTGGCGCGCGCGGGTGCGTTCCGTCAGCCGCAAGCGCGGGCTGGACTTTTTGGCAGCGTGGCTGCCGGAACATCACCTGGAGTTGTTGTAAGGTATGCGGGTTAATCCGGCTTATTATTTCGAGGTGTTGTATCCGTTCCGTTGCAGAGGGCGATCCGCAGATTGCCACAGATGAACGCAGACGAGGGTTTCGGGAGTATCCTGAGCGCCGGCAGTCATTTCGGGTGAGCGCGCGTGTGCCGGGCGTGAGAAGGGATCTTGCCTGACAATTTGCGGTGCGGGGGTAAGGGAAGAGTCGCATAGGATGGCTCGCCTGCCGGCCGTTGGGTAGATGGGGAGCAAGAAGAAACTTTGTGCGCTCTGCGGTGAAAGCTAAATGACCGACTGGCTGATTGACTGCCGGGGTTCATTTAGAACAGGGATCGAGTACCGGGAAAATGCAACGTCAATGGTATTGCCTTATCTTCATTATCTGTGCGGGGTTATTATCAGGCCCTGCTCTCGCTGCTGACGCTCTGGTCAATGTGGGAGTGCTCTCTTTGCGCAATAGTTTGATGGCTCAGGGCGACCTTGTCCCAGGAATTTACCCGCGTTATGATGTTTTGCCCGATAATGCAAGCCAAAGCTGCATTGTAGAGCGCTTGCGTCGAGCGGTGGATTTAGATAGCGGCGATTATACCGCTCGCTGGGCGCTGGGGCGCGCGGCGCTGGCTGCAGGCGACGCTGAAACCGCAGCTGCCGCCTTGGCGCCTTTGGCTGATCAGCATCAAAATCCATTTCTGTACGGCGATGTGTCGATCGCTTTGGGTCGCGCCGGCCAGTATGAACGTGTGACCGAACTCTACGAGAGCGCACCGCCGCCGCAGCCCATGCAGACAATCAGCGACACGGTGGCACTGGCCTATCTTGGACAGGGGGATCGAGATGCGTTGGAGCGGGCTATAGCGTTGCGGCCCGCTGACCTCTACGCTAATTATTTCCTGTGGAAATGGGCGCAGGAGGAAAGAGATATAGCGACCACGGCAACTTACAGCGATACTTTGGTCTACTTTCCTTTGGAAGCGATAGACCCCACTGACGAGCGATTCCTGGATTACGCAGCCAAGGTTATCCCGGACCTGCTGGAGGAGGGCCTGTGGGACCGGGACAAGACGCTGAACGTGGTATCTTTCCTGGTGTGGCAGCACAATGGGGCGAGGGGTGTGGAGCGCTTGCTGGGGCAACTGATAGCACATTATCCCACCGAACCCGACTGGCCTTTTTATCTGGCTGAACTGTACCATCGGCGGGGGGACTTACGGCAAGCGGAGACGGCTTACCGGCAAGTGCTGGCCGTAGACCCCACGTATGCGCAGGCGTATTTACGGCTGGGGATGGTGGCGGAGGCCGGACGAGAAGGTGAGTCATTGAGTGAAGCGGCGCGGTGGTATGCGCAATATCATTCATTGGCCCCCGATGACTTACTTGGCTTGAAGCGGCTAGTTGAGGTATGCACAACGCTGGGGGAGGCGGGCGTGGAGGACCCCAGTTGCCGAGAGACAGTGACGCTGCGCCAGGAACTGGACGCCCGCACCAACGATCGGCGCATCGTAGCGGAGATGCTGGGTGTGCCGGTGGAGGACGTGGAACTGGGGCCGAATCTGGTGGAGAACGGGGGATTTGAGGAATGGGTGGAGGGCAGGCCGGAGTGGTGGGTGTGGTCGGATATGTTCAATCACGAACCGTTCAACACAGCCGTTTTTGTAGGAGGGGCTGACGAATTGCTTCCCTTCGAGGGGCAACGGGCAGCGCGGGTGGATGGCTTTTGGGTGCAGCAGCGGGAGGGAAAGAGCGCAGCACGAGCAGGGTTTTGGCAATTCGATGAGATTGTAGGAGGCCTGCGATCTATCCCTTTGACGGCAAACACTCCCTATGTACTCAGTTTTCAGTATCGAACCAGCCGCGTCCCAAACGGCAGAGTAACTGTATGGGTTTCGAGCACAGATGAACCTGACGTATTCTGGCCCGGCGGCGATCATGGCTTAGTGGGGACAAATGGGATGTGGTATCACTTTGTGGCGGCAGGTTGGAATCGTTCCAACGCTGAAGCAGCGATTCGACCACTGTTGCGCCTTTATGCACCGGGATGTGCCGAACTTGACGATGTCCAGGTGCGGCCGATCGGATTGCCTGAGGGGTTTGCGTTGGAACAGAGCGAAGGCCAGTTCCGAGTAGCTGGGAGAGACAATTGAGCAAGTCAGTGAATGTTCAGAACGGCGGCTAGGTGCTGCTGATTCGTGTTAGGGAGTTGACCTATGCTTTTGGTATTCTTGTTTCTGGCTATGTCCAGTCTGTTCATCTCGCGGGTTCTATATAGAACCTACCTATCGCCAATCGGCATTTTTGGCTTGATATGGAATGGCGCTTTGGCGCTTTTTGAGGCCCGGTTGATAGACTACTATCCTCTTTCAATAGAGGCATATATTGCGTTTATTGGCTCTTTTGTTCTGTTTGTGTTCGGTGCCCTTGTTTCGACATGGCCTCTTGTTCAGTTAATGCAACGGTCGCCGATTAGCGCTTACAAATCCCCATTTGCTATGGTATTGAACCCCCGTAGAGCGCGCCAAGTTCTGAACATTCTGAATTTACTTAGCCTGGTCGGATTGATGCTGACTACTATAACATTTGCTCAGTTAGTCGGCTGGGGCGCGCTTTTTGATATGAGTCGCGTCAGGGACGCAATGAGGAATCTGGAAGCCACTGAAAAACTTGGTGGGGGGATTGTCGGATATTTGTCCAGTTTGCTTCCACTGGCCGCGATCTTGGGGGGCGTGTACCTGGTTCAGGCCCCATCTGATTGGTTTCGTGCTTCTCTGTGCCTGTTGATTTCGCTGGGACAAGTCCTGATGTCTGGCAGTCGTGCTTTATTCATCTGGACATCGGTACTGTTTTTCACTGCATACATATTGACGCGGGCTTTCGTAAAGCGGGAATCTCTTGGGCGAATGATTCGGCCGCTCTTGATAGGAATGGTAATCTTTTTTGTTGTTTTTAGCAGCATCGGCTCACGCCGCTTTGATACTGCCAATTATGATGTATTTTTTGCCAACGTCGAGTTGCCGTGGTCTATTATGCACGCATATAGCTACTTTACAGCCGGGTTCGGAGCATTTTCCATACACTTGGATGACCCTATCTACATTTCTGTACCCGGATTGCATACCCTGTCGCCAGTTGTCAGGATGTTGGCTCGAATTGATCCTGGATTAGTAAATGGTTATAGTTATGCTACGCTCCTTAATTACACTGTTAGCCGTGAGTTTGTTGCTACACCTACACACACCAATGTCTATACATATCTTGGTGCCCTGTTTGACGACTTCAATTGGTGGGGAGTGTTTTTCATTCCCTTCAGCATGGGCATCCTTTCCGGCCTTGTTTTCTACCGGCTGCTAGTGCGATCAGATTTTGGAACTATCGGGTTATACTCCTTATTCTGTCTGCAGTGCGTCTATAGCTCTATGGCGATAATCACTCACGCTAACGCCATCCTCCTAAGTGCATTCGTTTTGATGGCAATCCGGAAATATGTCTCCCAACAGGGGCGAAAATGCTTAAAGTCTGCTGTTTGCTATTAGCGCCGCCAGCCTGTCCGAGTAGTAGGTACGCGGTATATAACCTGATCCCCTACATGCGGGATTATGGCGTAGATGTCGAGGTCTTGCCGTTCTACTCTCCGAGGGCGTACGGAAGAATCTCACAGAGGCACAAACTCCTCGAAAAAGCTGCCCTGATTGGTTGGGGCTACTTGAAGCGCGTTGCACATTTGGTCGCGGCCGGCCGTTCTGACGCGGTGTGGATTCATCGGTTTGCAGCGCCCGTAGGGACAGATCTTTTTGGCTCCACAGTAAAGGCCCTAGGGAAACCATTGGTTTTTGGGTATGATGATGCCGTTTACCTGGCCCGTGGAAAGGCAAACCGAATTCGATCGTGGTTTGGTAGTTGGCGTGATATTGATAACCTTGTTGCTAATAGTGACTACGTATTGGCTCGGAATCAATCGCTGGGGGATCACGCCCGGATGTATAATTCCAACGTTCTTGTGCTGCCAGCGGCGATCGATGTGACACTTTATGATCGGGTGCTGAGCCAAGTGTCACGAGCGAAACGGGATGACGGTGCTCTTACCATTGGCTGGATAGGTACCCCTTCTTCGGCTCCCTATTTGGAATTAGTACGTCCGGTTCTGGAGACATTGGGGCAGGAAGGGCCAATTGAATTGCGGCTTATCGGAGGAGATATGCCCGACGTCGAAAACATCGCTATTAAGCGAATCTGTTGGCAACAGGCCACCGAGATCGAAGAGTTGTGTCAGGTTGATGTGGGGATCGCCCCATTGCCTGACGATGAATGGGCGCGAGGAAAGAGTGGACTAAAAGTTGTGCAATATATGGGCTGTGGGTTGCCTGTCGTGGCCTCTGCCGTGGGACCGCATTTGGACTTAGTGGAGTCTGGCCAGCAGGGGTTTCTTGCAGGTACCGAGAAGGAATGGCTAAAGGCACTGCGTACTTTGCGTGATAACGAGAGCCTGCGTCTGAAGATGGGGACCGCTGGTCGTCAGAAAGTGCGACGAGAGTACGATTTTTCGGCCATCGCCGAGGCCACGGCCCAAGTTTTCGTTGAGGTTTGCAGGAATAGATAGTTTCATGATTAGTAAAACCACGCCCTCGGAAAATTTCGGGTTTGGTCAGGTAGTCAAAGCCGCGGGAATTACCGGCGTCAGTTCAGTCATTGGACAGGCCGCTGGCTATTTGATGGTGTTCCTGCTGACACTGACATTGGGAGCCGGAGGGTTTGGCCTGTTTTCCCTGGTGTTAACCGTTAAAAGTATCGCCACGTTGGTAGGCAGCCTGAGTTTAGGCATCACTGTTTTGCGCTTCGGCGCCAAGTACAGGAGCAATCAAGATAGCCAGAGTGTTCAGACGCTGATCAGGTGGGCCGTGATGGTTGTTCTTATATGGAGCACTATAGTTGCCGGTACTCTATGGCTGCTGGCGCCATTCTTAGCCGGGCATGTATTTCGTAAGCCGGAACTGACGCTGGCTTTGCGAATTGCAATTTGGGCTATTCCTCTGGAGGCTATCTTTAATATCCTTGTCTCAGGCCTGCACGGTTTGGGGTTCACCGCCAAACGCGCTTATCTTGAGCAGTTGATCTTGCCGGTTGGCCGTTTGTTGCTGGTCGCCATGAGTTTGCTTGTAGCTCGGAGTGTGGAGTTCTCACTTGGCGCTATGGTGGCTGCCTCGGGCATCTCTGTGGTGATGGCCGGGGTATGGCTGGCGCGGGAGTGTCGATTTTGGGAGGCGCCTCTACTTGCTATGCCCGCAGACGTGAAAGATTGGGTGAAATATACCATTCCAGCATTTCTTGATGCCCTGTTGGTGACTTCTTTGGGCGGTTCTGTAGAAGTCTTATTACTAGGAATCTTTGGAACAGAAGAGTTGGTAGGAATCTACAGTGTTGTGCTAAGATTAAAGTTCATCGTCAATATGCCTATGACCGCTTTCAATAACGCTCTAGCTCCGCTGATCAGCAAGTTTCATGCGTGCGGCGATCGCGCTTCTTTAAAATCTCTTTTCAGGTCTGCTACTCGCTGGGTGATGATGGTTGGTTTGCCCTTGGCTGCTGCCTGTGTGTTATTCGGGGATTTCCTACTGGGACTGTTCGGTGACGCCTTTGCAGCAGGGCATACGGCTTTGATTCTGGTTATGCTTGGTCAACTCGTCAATATTGCCGTAGGCCCGGTAGGGCATATGCTATTGATGGCTGGCTATTCTCGAGTCAGGTTGATCAATTCGCTTGTTCTGTTAACCGAACAGTTGGTCTTGGGGCTATGGCTGATACCAAATCGGCCACTCATCGGCGCGGGCATCGTGGCGGCTGTTTCTGTTGCTACGATCAGTATTTTAGGGATAGTGGAAGTATTTTTCCTCCTGAGAATTCATCCTTATCGGCTTGACCTGGCTAAGCCGTGGTTGGCTTGTATCTTCGCCATGGGGATTGTCGGTGTCACTCGTGGTTTGAGTGGAATTACTGATGTGTGGTTCAGCGCCATATTATTGCTGGGATTTAGTATATGCTACTTGGGGGGGCTGTTCGGCTTGGGCCTAAATGGCGGGGATAAATCCATATTTCTTCAGGCGGCTCACAGATTGAGGTTGAAATCCAGTAGTAACTGATATTTTGCATTATTCTGTAAGCCCATTTTCTAACCTTTGTGCTTAGGAGGATCGAAATGCCAAACCCAATTCAGCTATTTGTACCTACTTTCCGCGTTGAAGAAACATTGCAAGAGATTCGTGAATGTTTGGAAAAGGGGTGGACCGGTTTGGGCTTTAAGACGCAAGCCTTTGAGAGTGCCTGGAGAGAGTACACTGGATTACCGAACGCGCACTTTGTGAGTTCTGCTACTGCAGGGCTGCATCTTGCTGTACGTTTGCTTAAAGAGCGCGACGGTTGGAAGGAGGGGGATGAGATTATCTCCACCCCGCTAACTTTTGTATCTACAAATCATGTTATGCTCTACGAAGGCCTGAAACCCGTGTTCGCTGACGTGGATGAGTATTTGTGTCTGTCCCCCGAATCAGTCCTGGACCATATCACTCCACGCACACGTGGCATTATGTTTGTGGGGCTTGGTGGAAATACAGGGCATTTGACAGAAATTGCCCAAATCTGTTCAGAGAAAGGACTGAGGTTGATTCTTGATGCAGCCCATATGTCCGGCACAAGGCTAAATGGCAAGCATGTGGGTAGCGAGGCAGACGTTGCTGTATTCAGCTTTCACGCTGTAAAGAATCTGCCCACCGCAGATTCGGGGATGATCTGTTTCCGGGAGCTGGAGTTAGACACCGAAGTCCGAAAGTGGACCTGGCTGGGCATTAACAAAGACACTTATAGCCGGACCCAGGAGGGTGGCACCTACAAGTGGATGTACGATGTGGAGTACGAGGGATTTAAATACCATGGCAATTCCATCATGGCTGCCATTGGATTGGTCGCGCTCAAATACCTGGACCAGGATAACGCTTATCGGCGGCAGATTGCCGCATGGTATGATGACTTTTTTGCTGCGGAACCTGCCATCCGTACAATTCCTGTAGCGCCCAAATGCGAGCCTTCACGGCATCTGTATCAGGTGATGGTCCCTGACAGAGATGAGACTATGTTGGCCCTGAATGCGCAGCAGATCTATCCGGGTGTCCATTATCGGGACAATACTGCATATCGTATGTATGCTTACGCGCGGGGTACGTGCCCTCGTGCTGCTGAAGCGAGTGATACGGTTATTTCGTTGCCGATACACTTGCGCCTTTCGTATGCTGATGTGCTTCGCGTTGCTGACACCCTCAAGTCTATCGTCTGCAAGCAGGAGAGCACCTTGTGATTTCGAAAACGACTCCCCCTGTCATAGAGAGTGGGCGACTGCGCTTACGCTCATTGACGGTTGCGGATTTGCCGATGACGCTTGCGTGGCGGAATCAGGATGCTATTCGCAAGTGGTTCTTTCACTCAGAGATTATTAGCCCAGAACAGCATCGCGCGTGGTTTGAGTCCTATCAGGAAAAAGACAACGATTTTGTTTTTGTCATTGAGGAAAAACGTGTTCTTCAAAGAGCCGTAGGACAGGTCTCTCTATACAACATTGACTGGGAGAAGAAACGGGCAGAGTTCGGACGCTTGATGATTGGCGATTCCGAAGCGCGTGGCTTGGGTTTAGCCCAAGAAGCCACGAGAATATTGATCGAATTTGCGGAGAGGGAACTGGGATTGCGTGAGATTTACCTGGAAGTCTACGCCGATAATTTGCCAGCGATTGCTGTGTACCGTGACTGCGGATTCTCAGTGACCGAAACTCAGGAAGGCATTCTTCACATGAGGTGTAATTGTGATAGGAGCAGAACGAGTGGACTATCCTCATAAATCATTTTTGGAATATCTGCCAATCCTTTGTTGTCCGCATTGTAAGGCCCCTTTGAAGTTGGACGAGGGGACTCTGGAGTGTCAAAATAGTCACTGCAATAGATCGTACCCTATTGTAGATGGCAAGCCTATTCTCATTAATGAAGAGAATTCGCTCTTCTCTATAGCAGATTACCTAACTGTTCCCGATAAGGTGTCGATTGATAGGGAGAGTAACATTACTTCGCGTTTAAAGAAGTTTAAGCGGTTATACTTCTCTCTGTCTGCAGATCTTGGTGCCAGGGACAGACTCCGTAAAGTACGCGAGGTCGTGCATGAGAGCAGCAGTTCGCCTACTGTGGTTGTTATCGGTGCTGGGACTGAGGGCGCAGGGATGCAAGAGGTTTATGATGATTCTTCGTTAATGTTGATAAATACAGATGTGAGTATAACTGCAAGTGCATCCATTATTTGTGATGCTCACGACCTACCATTTACGGAAGGCTCAATTGATGGAGTTATAGTACAGGCAGTTCTTGAACATGTTATAGACCCACAACGCTGTGTTGTGGAAATGTATCGAGTTCTAAAGGATACTGGAATTGTGTATTCAGAGATACCCTTCATGCAACAGGTCCACCTGGGAAGACTCGACTTTACCCGATTCACACATCTCGGTCACCGACGCTTGTTCAGACATTTTGAAGAAATTGACAGCGGTTTGGTGGCTGGTCCGGGTACTTCTTTGGCCTGGTGCTGTACTTATTTGCTGAGAAGTTTCGTGAAATCACGTGCAGCCCACAAGATTGTAGCATCCTATATCGCGCCAATGGTTTTCTCCTGGCTTAGATATTTTGACTAGTTCTAACGGATTCTGGGGTCCTCCTGATTTCGCCTGAGCATTACGGTAATTGTGTGGTAAGCTTGCCGAGTTTGTACACCATGCTCGGAGCGTACCCTAATGGCAGATTCCAAGAGACATTGTAGCCAGGAAAAGGACTTCGACCCTCTCTCCCACAAGTCCAAACAGATTTGCTTGTTCATGGATCAGGAAGAATATGACCATATCTTGTTTGAGCCCGAAGCATTTCGTCGGTGTCTGGATCATGAGATCGAGTTGCATCCCGAACTGTTTCCAGCGGCGATTCAGCAGGGTTACAAGCTGTACGACATTCTTCCCGAATCGCGCAAGATGCCGGGAATGCGCCTGCGGCGCATCGAACTACGCACAGGGGAGGTGTTTACGCTTCGGCCCTCCTTCGTGATGCCCTATATGACCGGTTACACCGACGATGTGGAAAAGCCGCTGTTCTTGCGCCGCTGGGGTGTGCCTTACTGGGCCTTGGCCTACGTCTTTGGACGCGACGAACAGTACTGGTATCGCCTTGAGAACCGCATGGGACGCAATAGCGTGGTCGGCACGACCGTCAAAGACCCTGAGCGGTTGCCCCAAGACCTGTTGGCCGATGAGAAACACACCCGCTTCAGCGGTGAAAAGGCTTACATTGCCACCACCGTGGGCGGGGACTGCGTTCTAGGCGCTTCCCTCACCCTGGGAGCCGATGAGGCAACCCTGACCCAGGCCTACGGATACTTCAAGACCGAAGCCCAGAATGTGGCCTCTGACTATGAGCCAGAAACCGTCAACACGGATGGATGGGAGGCGACTCGCTTAGCCTGGGGCACCTTGTTCGCTCAGATCACCGTCATTCTGTGCTTTCTACACTCCTTCATCAAGATCCGTGACCGCTGCCAGCGGATGAAAGACCTCTATGGAGCAATCCAGACCCGCGTCTGGGAAGCGTATCGAGCCATTGACGCCGCGGCTTTCACCCAGAAAATCGCGGAACTCCAGGCCTGGGCAGTGGAACAGCTGCCCCCGGGCAGTGGTTTGGAGGCCGTCCTGAAACTGTGTCACCGAGCCCCTGAGTTCGTGAAAGCGTATGACCATCCCTCTGCTTATCGCACCAGCAATATGCTGGACCGGCACATGGAGCCCTTGGATCACTACCTCGATAGCTGCAAGTACTTTCACGGACACCTGATGTCGGGGGAATACAGTTGCCGTTCGTGGGCCTTGCTCCACAACTTCCAGCCCTACTGCCCCCGCGCTAACAGCGCGCCGGCGTACA